>Ga0302157_10000047_pt1 | contig 138084 bp, 118 predicted proteins | sample I_Bog_N3_3_FD_193502 | JGI IMG/M metagenome (GOLD analysis project Ga0302157, IMG submission 193502) | Peat permafrost microbial communities from Stordalen Mire near Abisko, Sweden - I_Bog_N3_3 | ecosystem: Environmental > Terrestrial > Soil > Wetlands > Peat | place: Sweden: Abisko... | reverse complement strand
CCCCGCCGGATCGCAGTCCAGGCCGTCTGACCGGACATCAGCCGCAGGGCGTCCAAGCCCTGCGGCTGCAGGTCGGTGCTCAGCGAATCGCCCGTGGTGGGCATGCGACCGCCAGGGCCGGTGGGTCACTGCGCCATTGGTTCCGGCTCGCTGAACGGGATGTGTCAGAGGATTCACGCTAGGCTGTGTGCGTGCAGGGTATCCCCAAAGGAGGCTCTATGCGTTACCGCCGATTGCTGCTGATTCTGCTGGTGAGCGTTGCGTTCCTGCAAGTGGGCTGTTTTGCACGCATCCTGGCTCCTCCCCTGCTCATCCCGGTCCCCATCATCGCACCTGCCGGTGGCGGCTGGGGGGACCACCCAGGCTACTATCGCAACCACGATGATCGCTGGCGTTGAGCCGCGCAATCGGGACGATCCGGGATGGAATCGCCCGGCTTCGCCTGACGTCCGGATCGAGGGCTGCGGCCGAGGCCGAGGGGGTCGGTCGCGCCCGCCTCTTCAAGCGCTGCAGAGGATGTTGCCGCTTGGACGGCGACGACCATGGGCACACTGCCCCATCGAGATGGCTAGCTGCGAGGGCATCAAGCGCCTGGCGGAAGTTGTCCATGGCACCCTCGTCCTGGAAGGTCGGTTTTACCCATGAACATCCTGGTCATCGATGTGGGCGGGACGCACGTGAAGCTCCAGGCAACGCATCATGAGCAGCGGGTGGAATTCGATTCCGGTCCGACCATGACACCCCGGAGGCTGGTCGCCACGGTGAAGCGCCTGACCAAGAGCTGGAAGGTCGACGCGATCTCCATCGGCTATCCCGGTGCCGTATTGCATGGGCGGATCGCTTCCGAGCCCCATCATCTTGCCCAGGGCTGGGTGGGATTCGATTTCAGGAAAGCCTTCGGGAAACGGGTGCGGATCATCAATGATGCCGCCATGCAGGCACTGGGCAGCTATCGCGGGAAGCGCATGCTGTTCCTGGGCCTGGGGACGGGTCTGGGCTCGGCCCTGGTGATCAACGGCATCGTCGAGCCGATGGAGCTGGCACATCTCCCTTACAAGAAGGGCCGCACGTATGAGGAGTATGTCGGCATCGAGGCGTTGAAGGAGCATGGCAAGAAGAAGTGGCGCAAGTCCGTCGCCACGGTCATCGCCACGCTCACCAGCGCCCTGGATGTCGATTATGTGGTCCTCGGCGGTGGCAATGCCCGCCTGATGAAGGAGCTGCCAACGTTTGTGCGTCTTGGCCGCAATGACAACGCCTTCACTGGCGGTTACCGGATGTGGACGCCAGCCTATACGCGGCAGATGGCCTGATCATCTGGCGCCGGGACGGTGTCTGCGATCAGAAGAACGTCGGTATGACCTCAACCACCTGATTGCGCTCGTCGACCACCAGCAGGTGGCGCCATCTGTCGCAGGTCAGGCAGGGGTGCGAGATGTCGAAGGCGATCATGTCTCCGACTGCCAGATCATCGCCCACCGGCAGGCGCAGGAAGGCGTGCTGATCCATCATCCGCACCAGCGACCAGCCAACCGGGACCGGCACCGGACCCGGTCGCCCCGGACGATGGAATCGTTTCGGTGTCGGCAGGCCGGCATCGAAGGCGGCATCGCGCTTGCCCAGGCCGATGATCGCCAGGTCGGCTTCGGGACGCGACTGGACATAGGCCCACACCTGCAGCGCGGGTTCGAGGCTGGGGCCCTGGCTGCGCGCCACGTTGTTGCGCTCCATGATGCGCGCCTGCGCTGACTGGTAGATGCCGACATCGTGGGTCAGGTAGCAGCCCGGGCGCAGCACCACCTCGACCTCCATCCCGAGCTCGGCAGCCGCGAACTCCTCAGCCACCACATCGTACCAGGCGGAACCGGCGCCGCTGAGGATCGCCGGAGTGCGGCGGATCATGCCTTCGGCGGCCAGCCGCTGCGCCACCGCCACGCTGCGGCGCAGGTAGGAGCGGATCGAGGACTCCTCGTTGAGGATGCCCTCATAGACCTCAACGCCGGCGAGCCGGACTGCGGTGGGCCAATGGCGGATGGCTGCGACCACCTGGTCGAGCTGGGCGTCGTCGCGCACGCCACCCCGACCGCCGGGGATGCCCAGCTCGATCAGCACGTCGATGCACTGTCCGCTGGCGGAGAAGAAACGGCCTAGGTACTCGACCCCGGCAGCGGAATCGACCAGGCAGAAGAAGGAGAATGCCGGATCTCTGAGCATTCCGGAGATGACGGCGCAGTTGCGCTTGCCGACCAGCTGGTTGGCCATCAGCACGCGCTGCACGCCATGCTGCTTTGCCACCAGGCATTGCTGGGCGGTCGCCAGGGTGATACCCCATGCTCCGGCGGCGATCTGGCGCGCGAACAATGCCGGCGCCATGGTGGTCTTGCCATGCGGCGCCAGGTGCACGCCATAGGTTTGCGCAAAGCGCTGCATCCACTCCAGGTTGCGGCCCATCACCTCGGCTGACAGCACCGCCACCGGCAGGCTGACATCCTCATCGAGCAGATTCCAGCCAATGCCTGGCAGCTCGCCGACCACCTCGTAACCGAGCTCCCCCATGCCCTTGTCGAGCGGTGATGGCCGATGAGACAAAATACCATCCATATCGCACCTCGTCGTTATCTATTGCATTGTACGATAGAATAAGGTTGAATGTATGTTACAAAGTAACATCATCGTGGTCAAGACAGCAGGCTGTCTGACCCATGGCCATCCCCCACGACATCGTGACGCGCATCACCCGTGCGGCTGCTGATTTGCCGCCAAGCGAGCAGAAGGTGGCGCATCTGGTGCTGTCGGACATCCAATCCGCCGCCGCCGCGAGCATCGATGCCCTCGCTGCGCAGGCGCGGGTGAGCACCGCCAGCGTGACGCGCTTCGCCAGGGCCCTGGGCTGCCAAGATGTCCGCGATCTCAAGCGCCAGCTGGTGCTGGCGGGCGCGATCGGCGCACGCTTTCTCGAGCAGCCCCGCGCGGATGGGCCTGATGACAGCGCCGATCTCGTCCATCGCGACATCATCGAGCTGCTGCAGGCCAACCTCGTGCTGGTCGATCGGGATCGCATGCGCGCCGCCGCGCTGCTGCTGCGCAAGGCGCGCATGATCTATGCCTTCGGCCTGGGCGGCGGCTCGGCGATGATCGCTGACGAGGCGCGCAACCGCCTGGTACGCCTCGGCTTGCCGGTTGCCAGCTATCAGGATGCGGTGATGCAGCGCATCGCCGCGGCGACCATGGACGAGCACTGCGTGGTGCTGGCTCTATCGGCGACCGGCCAGGCCGGCGAACTGCTCGGCAGCGTCGCCATCGCCCGCGAATATGGAGCCCGGATCCTCGCCATCACCGCCCTCGGCTCGCCCTTGGCGGCGCAATCGGACGTGCTGCTGGCGATTCAGACCCGCGAGACCGATGTGGTGATCAAGCCGTCCAGCTCGCGCTACGCCCTGCTCATGGCGCTCGACATCCTCGCTACCGAGACCGCCCTCACCGATCGCAGCCGCAGCCAGCATCTCCTGCGCCGCATCAAGCTCGTCCTTGATGCCCACCGCAGCGGTCCGGATCGCCAACCTCTGGGAGATTAGACGCCGATGCCCCCCAGTTGCGACACCCTGATCACCGATGCGAGCATCGTCGACGGCAGCGGAGACCCCGCCTATCAGGGCGACGTGGCGCTGGGCGATGGCCGCATCCTGGCCATCGGCGCACTGCGCCATTGGCGCTCTGCGGTCGTCCAGGAGGGTGGCGGCCTGGTGCTCGCACCGGGATTCATCGACGCGCATGCCCATGACGATCTTGCAGTGCTCGATGCGCAACTGACCTGGCCCAAGCTTTCCCAGGGCATCACCACGGTGATCGTCGGCAACTGCGGCATCAGTGCCGCGCCGGTGACCGTGCGTGATTCGCTGCCTGAGCCGTTGAACCTGCTCGGCGAGGCACGGGAATTCGCCTTCCCGACCTTCCGCTCCTATGTCGCAGCGATCAAGGACGCCGTCCCGGCAGTCAATGTGGCTGCCCTGGTCGGCCACACGTCGCTGCGGCAGAACCATCTGGATCGCCTCGATCGGCCAGCCAGCGCCAGGGAGATCGCCCTCATGCGCGAGCAGCTCGACGACGCGCTCGCCGATGGCGCGCTCGGACTGTCGACCGGGCTGGCCTATGCCAATGCGAAGGGGGCACCTGAAAGCGAGGTCCTGGCGCTGGCGCGATCGCTCTCCCCGGTTGGGGGGCTGTATGCAACCCACCTGCGCGATGAGGCGGACAGTATCCTGACGGCGATCGACGAGGCGGTGCGCACCAGCCGGCAGGCGGGAGCGGCCCTGGTGATCTCGCACCTGAAATGCGCGGGGGTGGCGAATTGGGGGCGCATCCGCGAGGTGCTGGGGGCGCTCGACCATGCCCGCTGCGGGCATCCGGTCGGCTGCGACTGCTATCCCTATGCGGCCAGCTCATCGCTCCTGGACCTGGACCAGATCGCCGACGGCATCGACATCGGCATCACCTGGTCGATCCCCCACCCCGAGCTGGGCGGACAGCGGCTCTCAGACATCGCGGCTCGGTGGCAGGTCGCCGATCGCACTGCAGCGTCTCGCCTGCAACCTGCCGGGGCGGTCTACCATTGCATGGACGAGGATGATGTCCGCGCCGTGCTCTGCCATCCGGCAACCGCCATCGGCACCGATGGGCTGCCCCGCGATCCGCGTCCCCATCCGCGGCTCTGGGGCGCGTTCCCGCGCGTGTTGGCGCGCTATTGCCGCGACGAGCGGCTGTTCACCCTGCCGCAGGCGGTGCATCGCATGACCGGGCTGCCGGCGGCACGCTTCGGACTGGCGGACCGTGGTGTGATCCGCGTGGGCGCCTGGGCCGACCTGGTGCTCTTCGACCCCTCGACCATCAAGGATTGCGCGACCTATGCCCACCCGCAGCAGCCAGCCGATGGCATAAGTGCAGTCTATGTCAACGGCGTCCTGAGCGCCGCCCAGCGTCGGGCCACCGGTTGCCGCGCCGGACGCTTCCTGCCACGTGCGCGGTCCGCGCCCATGCTCACGGATTCTGCCGTCGTAGCCGCTCACCTCGGAAGTGCATCGTGAATGACATCCAACGCCATGGCCTGCCGACTCCCGGGGATCCCCGGCAGCTGCCGTTCTCCCGCGCAGTGGGCGCGGATGGCTGGCTGTTCGTCTCGGGCCAGGTGCCCATGCTGGATGGTGTCGTGGTCATGGGAGGCATCGTGCCCCAGGCGCATCAGGCGATCAGGACCATGCTCGCTGTCCTCGACCTGTCCGGCTATGGTGCCGAGCATGTCGTGCGCTGCGGCGTGTGGCTGGACGATGCGCGCGATTTCCAGGCTGGCGCAGGTGCTGCTGCTGTGCAACGAATTCGCCTGCACCGTTTGAGCGGCCGCATCCTGGATACGAAGGTCAGGCCGGGTGGGATCCGGACGGCGTTGAGCGCTTCCGCCAGATCCCGAGCCATGCAGGCTTCGGCGAACCGCTGTCCTTCCAAAGGCATGAGGGAGTCTCGAGCAGGAGCGGGTTAGCACCCGCTAGCCCAGGATCATCATCCCAGCTACGCCAGCGCCACGCTGATCGCCGTCGTCGGCGTCTTCATGACGATGGCGGGAACGCCATGAGATGAAGGAGATCATGCACGCTTGGCGGCAGGGATTTCCGGCTCGCAAGCGGGTGCTAGCAGCATGACGGCCTGCTTGAGGCTGGTCACCACGTCGATGCGGTAGCGGATCTTCGCCTTGGCGATGCGTGATGCACCCTGCGCATGCGCATTCCAGAGACCGATGACGATGTCCACATCGGGGAATCGATGCCGCAGGATGCGCGACCAGGCGATGGAGCGCATGGTGGACTGGGTGCTCAGTGCGCAGATGCAGATGCACTGGATCCCCCTTTCCACGATCAGCTGCTCGACGCCATGGGGTGACGGCGCATGCACCAGATCGACCTGGGCTCCATTGGCCACCAACAGCAGATGGACCATGGTGCACATGACATCGTCCAGCTCGCTATGGGCGGGAATGCAGAGGATGACCGTCCGAGCTGGATGGCGAGACGCCATCTGGGCAGGGCCGATCACAAGATGCGGTGCCTTCGCACCGTTTCCCAGCCCGTCGATGAGCTCGTCGGCGGCGAGGCGTATGCTGCTGATGATGGCGTCCAGGCGCTCGCGGGAAATGTGACCCAGGTCGTATTCCGAGTCGGCGAGGCACAGGGTCGGAATCAGGATATCGTCATAGATCTCCTCGAAGCTGCTGGTACCGGAAAAATGGTCGATGGCGTCGTGGAATTCAGAGGGCTCCATGGTCAGCATGCGATGGTAGAGCCGCTTGTCTGGCGAGAGCAATCTGCGGTTGCTGAGGATGGTGTCGAGGAAGTCGAAGTTCTCGAAATTCCTCCCGATGAGCACCCAGCAGACGGTCATCGGGATCGATAGGAAGAGGCCGGCGATCCCCCAGAGCCAGGTCCAGAACAGGGCTGCCACCAGAATAGCGAAGCTCGAGAGTCCGGTATTTTGGCCGAAATAGACAGGCTCGACGATACTTCCCAGCAGCACCTCGAGAAAGGCGAACATGGCCAGTACGAGGATGGGCGTGCTGAGGTCGCTCGAGGTGGCGAAGGAGAAGAGGCACGTCATGACGGCCGCGATCGTTATCCCGATATAGGGGATGAACCGCAGGATGAATGCTAGGCTGGCCCAGAGGATGGCGTTGGGGACGGCCAGCAGACCGAGGCCGATGGCGATCACCACGGCCAGGCAGGCATTCGATACCGACTGCATGCGCAGGTAATGGCCGATGGTGGCGAACGCCTCGTCGATGGCATGGGTGGAGACGGGGCTGTTGTTGTGGGATGACAATCGCCCGGTCATGATGAGGAATCGATCGCGAAGATCGTCGCGCTGGATCAGCATGAAGGTGGATAGGATGATCACCATCGCAGTCAGGGCGAAGGGATGGAAGACCGAGCTGAACATCGACAGGTAATCGCTGACCTGGAACAATCGATTCTCCGATTGGGCCGCCGCTGGCGAGCGATCGGGATTGGATGCCGACGTCGCGGCCACGCTATGCGGCTGGACCGACTGCCCTGCTTGAGCTGGGTGATCGACGAGCTCATGCGTGAGCTGGGTGACGGATCCGGCAAAGGCGGCCGCATCGCTCCTGTAGAGCGCGGCCAGACGTGCCTTGATGTTCTCGCGGTACTTTGGGAAATCATCGACCACGTGCCTCACCTGCGAGGCCGCAAGCCAGATCACGCCGATCATGACGATGGATAGCAGTCCCATGACGAGCGTGACGGCGACGGTGTTGCTAGCGCCGTGCCGCCGGATGGTCTTGATCGTCGGCGTCAGGAGCAGGGCAAGCAGACCGGCAAGGGCAAGGGGAATGATGACCTCCTGCGCCACATAGAGGACGGTGCAGGTGATGGCGAAGATCAGCAATCCCTGGCAGGGGATCTTCCGTCGGTGGTCGTCACTCATTGGTGCTCGGTCGAGATCTTCTCTGGGGCGGATGGTGAGGTGGACGTCTGCTTCCGTCGCACAACAGGTACGACCGTCTGCGGGGTGAGGAGCGCCAGGTCGAGCCCTTATCCGCCGAAGCGGCAGAGCGACTGGCGTCTTGCGATAACCTGAGACTGATCTCAGCCTCAGGTATGCCCAATATCTGCTGGATGGCGAACTTGGTGAAAATGCCCGTCAGTCAGGACTTCCACTACGCATGACATATGCATGGCACTGCACATTGCAGGCACGCATGGCGCTGAAACTCTGATTCGGCATCGCCTGTGGAATGGTGACGTTCGTTCAATCATGCACAGCTGTGCGGCAATGGCATGAACGATGCTATGACCAGAAGCGAGGCAATATTCATTGCCGGTCATTCTTCGCACTCCATTTCCCGAGGTCGGCATGTCACACGTCTTGATCATCTCCTTTAGCGCATTCCTGCTCGCATCCATCCTCATGACGGGATGCGGAAGTGGGCAGGAGCGGAATTCCGCCACCATCAAGGCTGCTGCCGAAGTGCCCGTGGACGTGAGCAAGGCCAAGCAAGGTCTTGATCAGGTTATCGTATCGCTCAAAGTCATCCGAGATGCGAATGAGAGCGCAGATCTGAAGAAGCTGGCTGGGGACCTCAAGGGACATGCCACCCAGGTCACTGACGCCCTGGCGGTGCTCGATGCGAGCAGCAATGACGAGGTCGTGGCCGGAACCAAGCAGAGCCAGGTCTGGCACCAGCAAGCTGACGGCTTCACCGATCCCGAGCTGCGAAATGCCAGTTCGAGGCGCGAAGGAGAACTGCGCTCGGCAGTGGATGCGCTGTCGACCAGCCGCATGATCTATCTCACGAGCAGCCAGGCGTTCCGCAGCGAATTGTCGCAAGCCATCTCGGCCATCGACCTCGACCCGTCCCAGGCGGGGGTCAGATCGATCCATCCGGTCTTCGCCAAGCTCGTCGATGACGAGGCGGGCGTCCGCAAGGTGCTCACCGACATCTCTGACAGGAGCCTGGCTGTGACAGCGCTGCTGAACCCGTGATGGCGTCCGGGTGGTGCCTGCGCATGGCCGGACTGCCACCATTCGCTGACATGCAGAGTCCGGGAGGGCAGTGCGGTAGCGAGGTCCTCCCATAGCTGGACCGCTCGCGTGGAGGGGCTGCCCGCATCATCGCAAACCACCAGTCATCCAAACGCTCTGCGTAGACCCCCGTATGGCTGTCCGATTCCGGGTGATGGGAACATGGGCAAGTGGCAGCGGTCACCTTGGCGCTGGCTGGTTCGGCGCTGCCCATCACCGGACGACATGTCGGTAACACCATATATGCGCATTAGGAGTGGCGATGTTCCGAATGAATGCGATCGGCGCCGGGTCATCGAGTTGCATTGCTGGCCACGGCACAGCAGGCGCTCTCATCACTGCATGCCGGCAGTGAACAGGGTGATGGCGCCAGGCCGATTCGGGATGAATGGGACCGCCCGATAATGCGGCGATGCCGATAATGTGGCCATGCCATGCCATGGCGGCCGTTTGGCACGATATGAGCGAAAGATCAACCAACCTCTGGAGTTCCCCATGCGTACCAACTTCCCCTTCCCGTCCTTTCCAATCGTCGTTGGCTGCAATGACGCATCGATTCCATCGGCCACCGCCACCGGTCCTGCAACAGGGGAGGCGCAACAGACGCCTGAAGGCGTACGGACCGATGCGGCTGCCCAGCGACGGGTAGTGGAACGCGTCTACGAGGATCAGGTCATCGCCATCGCCTTGCGGGAGAAGGAAATCAAGGAGGACGCCCGCCGGCAGGATGCAGGGATCGACCTCGATTTCGACAAGTCCACCCAGCCAAAGGAGATCGAGATCCAGGACATTGTCGACCAGGTGAAGCGGGATAAGGCGGTGGCGGATTCCAATGCCGAGCTGAAGGGCAGGGAACCTGGCGCACAGGCTGCGGATATCAAGGCCGACCAGCTGAGGCGCAAGGCGGAGATCGATCTCCAAGGCAACGAGAAGACCACGGCGATCAACGACAAGATCGATCACGCCAAGGCGATCGACCTGGAGAAGCACCAGGAAGTGGCCAAGCAGCTCACGCAGAAGCTCAACGATCTCAAGCTGGAGATCATCGCCGATGAACGGGCAGAGCGCCACCAGAAGATCGATATCGACTACAATGCCACGGTGATGCAGGATGCCATGACGCACAAGAGCGCAGAGGAGTCCGAACAGGTTCGGCAGAGCGAATTGCGCAAGATGGACAAGGATCTGAAGATATCCCAGACCTTGCGCGAGGACGTGATCGTTGATCCGTCGCTCTCGGTTTCGAGCAAGGATGTCGACATATCAACGTCCAATGGAGTGGTGCTCATCAGCGGTCTGGTTCCGACTGAAGCAGATCACCAGAAGATCCTATCGACCGCCCGGTCGATAGATGGTGTCATGCAGGTGACGGATCGCATCGCCGTGAAGTGAGGTCGTGCCCTATCCGCCATGACTCTCCCGCCTGTCTGCATGGTCAGGGAGGGAGGTGGGGCAGCCGGATATGCGCGTGTCCAGTTAGCATTCCCAGGAAGCGAATCGCAGTCTGCTGATAGCGCATCGTCTGGGTGGTGCCGGTCCGGACAGGCACCCGCGAGCAGTTTACGTTCGAATACGCATCTCCTTCATCCAGCGAGGTATCCCTTGGAATCGCGCATACTGGGCATTGCCCGCGACGTCGATCATGCCAAGGCCATCATCCTGGCGCTTGATCGCGAGGGATGCTCTCTCGCGGACATCATCGTTTTGGCGGTTTATGACTATGACCACACCGATGCCGCCCTGCCACGGGCAACGGCGCATGTTCCTTACGGAATATCTCCCTCACCAGGGCAGACCCATCTCACCATGACCACCATCGCCTCCATCACGCCATGCGAGCCGACGACCCTGGACTCGGCGGGCCGCGCTGCTGCACAGCCGACGCTCACCATCACCTGGCACGTCGTCGCTCCTGCCGGCCCCTGCATCGGGCTCCAGCAGGATCTCCAGGAACTGGGGATCGCCCATCATCTCATTGAATCCTTGTCAGAGGCCATGCATCTCGGGAATCTCCTCGTCATCGTCGAGGATGCCGATGGCCGATCGTGCGAGTCCACCCTCAAGCTGCTCCATGCACAAGGTGCATTTCATTGCTGCTGCAGCGGCCCGCCATCATCGGCTGGCGATCGCCTGCCTGGGGACGGTGGAAAGCGCGAGAGTAACGGCACAGCTGCTGACCCCCGCCCCGTTCCGCGGTTCATAACCTATTTCTGATAGCTCATCCGCCTTGCCCAGGGCGGTCTGCGCGATGGCCTGGAGCGTCGGCGTCCGGGATGTTCACTGCCTGCCTGACCGACGCTATCGGACGCTATGGACGTCATGATCCTGGTGGCTGGCACCGGACCGTCGCCGTCGCAAGGCATTCTGCAGATGAGGATCAGCTGGTATTCCGCAGGTGCTCCGGCAACAGGTGCTGCCTTCATCCTGATGGCTGTGAGGGCCGATGCTGTCGAGGGTCTTCCCGGTTTCGCAAAAAAGGCGCCACACCGATCCCTGTCGAGGTCTCCATGGGTGAAATCATCTGTCTGGTCGCAATGGGCTTCGCCCTGCGGATGGCGTGCAAAGCCTGGAGTGGGCCTCGTCCATCTCCTCGCGAGGGTGACGGCGGGGAATGTGTCCTGCAGCAAGCCGCCAGGTCGTCCATTGCCTTCGATCTGACCACAAAGGCGCGGAGGCCCGATGCGCCTTGATCGGTCAGGGTGGTCGTGGGTGATCGCCGTAGGCATCGCCGTCGCTGCCGGCTGCGCCGGGCAGCCGGCAAGCAGTGCAAGCAGGGCCGCTCCGCTTCCCGCAGCTGTTGACTCAGGGGTGGCGGAGCAGGACCTCAATCAGGTTGGACAGGCCATGAGGATGCTACGCGATGCCCAGGGTGGCGCCGACTTGAAAGGGATACACCTTGTGCTTCATGCCGACGTGGACCATCTTGCCAGCGCGCTCGCGCATATCGATGGCGGGTTCCAGGCGACAGTCGATGCCGGACAGCGGCGACTGGATGACTTGGTTCGCCCCGCAGCCATGCGCACACTGCGAAACCAGCGTCGCACTTGCAATCAGCACGACGGGGACCTCAGGATGGCGATGGAGTCGCTCCTCCTGTGCAAGCAGGCGCTGGCCATAACGGTGGTGGACTATCAGGCGCAATTGAATGCGCTGATCAAATCCCTGGATGGCGCACTTTCTCTGCCTGCCATACGGGCAGCCGATCCGATCATCGGCCAATTGCTGGAAAACGAATCGGAATTGCGCAGCGTCCTGATTGATGTCTCGGCGAAGAGCAAGGCAGTCAGCGCCGCGCTGCTATCCGATGAGACACCGCCGTAGGCCACAGAGAGTTCCGATGCGGGACGACGATCGGCGAGTTCATGATGCCGGAGCTATGCCTGACATTGCCTCATGGCCCGTCATCCCTCGTCTATGCGCTGGGCAGCCCGCCCGCACACCGGGATTTCCGGCCCATGGCGGACGGCGATCTCCAGCTGCATGGGCGGCGAACCGCCTGAAGGAGCCCGGCCTGCGCCGCATCGTCCTCCAGGCCGGAGACTTCCTTGCAGCGATCGAGCGGGATGACGATGAGACCACGGCTGGCAGCGGTGGTCTCTATTCGCTCCACCGTCAAACCAGGATGAGGACGATGATGGCGACCAGGACGATGCCGCCTGAAGGAGCATAGCCCCAGGTGTGGCTATGAGGCCAGACGGGGAGGGCTCCGAAGAGCATGAGGATCAGGACGATGAGGAGGATGGCTCTGAGCATGGCGGTTTCACGTCCGCTTTCCGCGGAATCCGCCGACAAGGGCGACCATCAGGCACGCAGCACCGCCGATGACCAGCCAGGTGGTGCGGCTGGTGCTATGGCCGGTGAAGACCTTGGATACGGAGTTCTGGATGGAATCCGACGAGTCGAAGCCGAGCATCAGGAGGATGACTCCGGCGATAATCAATGCGAATGCGAACAGGGTGTTCATGGCCAGATCCTTTCAAGGCTGTGGCGATCAGTGGGCGAAGTCCGGATCGATGGGTGCGGAGGGGATGGCGGCGACGGAAAGCTGCCTGATGCGGCGGTGGGCACGCTCCTGCGCGGGCAGGAGATCGCGGGCAATGATGGACCGCACTCGATCGTCAGCAGTCATGAGCATGGAGCGGTAATCAGCGAGGCAGCGGTCCTCGCCAGTGGTCACGATGGCGATGATGTCAGCTCGGCTGGGGGCCTTTGCCCCCGCGGTCGCAGCAGTCTCGAGACCACCCCAGGCGCCGGCGCTGACGGTTGGCGCACCATCCATGGCCGTGACCGACTCGGTGAGCCTTTGAGCGCGGCAGAAATGGCAGTCCCGGTTCTCGCCCAGCTCGGGGATGGTGACATCGCCGAGTATAACGGCGGCGCGATCATAGCTGTCGACCGCGGCGAGTTCGGTACGCAGCAGGTAATTGAGCCGATTCACTGATGAGGCGCTTTCGGCGAGCGTATCCATGGTGTGCCTTTGGTGAAAAGCGATCGCTTTGAACCGTGAGTCATCGGGCACTGCGGGCATCCCCGCCGCCTGCATGACGTGAGCAGGAATCGAGCCAAGGCCGTGACCATGTCCCGGCGAATTCCTGGGATCACCAGCCGTAGGGGACCGGCCACCCGCCTGATGCATCCGCAGTTGGCTGCATGAGACGATGCGCATCGACCTGGGTAGCCAGCACCGCCGTAGTGATGTGGAAGGCATGGATGCGGGACAGCATCTCTTGTGCCTGACGGGCATTCGGGGCGTCAGGTGCATCCTCGACAGAGCGGATCAGATCGAGGAAGGCCAGATCGGCGGCGATCATCAGGTTCGCCATGCCACGGTACTGCGGCTGAAGAAGGTCCAGTTCTCCGCGCACCCCGATGAGGCGGGTGATCGTCATGGTGGTCGGATGATCGAGCATCGTCAGGACGACGAGCGCCTGCAGATCTCCATCGTGCAGGACTCCCTGGCGATCGGACAGGCATCTCGCCAGGCTGCGCAGGCGCGTGATGGCGGAGTCGGGCGGCAGACCGGTCACCAGCAGGAGGTGGGCGACGGTATGCAGGCTGCTTCCGGTCCCCAGGTCATGTGCGTGCAGCTGCCGGTAGAGCTGATCTGCACGGCCGACGAGCTCCTCGGCCGATCCGGGGCATTGCGCCAAGGCGGCGCAGATAGGCACGTCGCCCGGGCCGGTCAGCCACCAATGCAGCGACTTCATCCGATTATAGATGGCCTTGAGGCGTTCAGCCTCGAGAAGGCTGATGGGCTGATGTGAGGATGAGATGTGCAGGATGAGCACGGCGATCGTGCTGGTGAAGCCCCCGTGAGGCAGCCCGACATCCCGGAACATATCTTGGGTGCGATCGTGCTCGGCATGGAAGGTGCCAACGGGCACATGGTGCTGGATGAGCAGGGCTGCAACCAGGAACCGGGCCGAAGGGCTGAGGTGGGCGAACCATGACGTGCGTTTGTGCAGGATTTCTGCGATATGGCGGATGCGCCAGGCCAGCTGATCGGACGTTTCGGGGCACAGAACCGCAGCCTGTGCCGCGAAGCGCATCCACAGGTGGTCCTCGGGTGATGCCTGGCCGGCGCACAGCGATGCGATGATGTCCCGGTAGCGAGCGAGGGGACTGACGAGAGGGGGTATGGTGATGTTCATGGCGCCTCCGCGGGGGTTTGATGGTCGGAACGGACGCGGTTATGCTTGCGCCCAACGTGGGCCAGGAGTCGTTGGGGTGTGTCGTCTTGAGTCGTGGAGGAGAGATCGGCGCCCCATCGCAGCCCAGCGAGCACACCAGGGAGAAGCGGCAGATATGCCAATCGGAGAGGGCGGCAGGTCCGTGCAGGTCGGTGGTCCATTTGCAGTCCGCAGGCATGTGGGGTCATTGCAGGCATGGTCGGGATCGGTTCAGCCGGAGTCATCCGTTCCCGGGGCATGCATTCTGCATGCAATCCACGCATCTGAGAATCGACTTTGCAGGCCTGGGCGGCGGCCTACGTGGTCCATTTCGACAGCGATTGCTGCCATCGCTACTGTCGCTGCCCTGGCCACCCGTTCTCCGCATGTCCGAGTACACGATGAACGTGACCGAGTCCGCAATGGCTATGCAGCGATCATCGATGATGATCACGCTTTGTCATCGTCGGAGCACCGATGACGGCAGGGCGGGTTGATGCCAGCTGGTGGCGATTGACCCTGGTGCCAAAGCGTGCCGATCCTGCTGTGCAGGGGGAAGTAGCGTTCAGGGCCCGGATGATGAGATGCCGGTTCGTCGATGCGCTATCGCTTGCGCTCCAAAGCACGCAGCTTCAAGGTCGCCAGAGCAATCACGGGATTCCCATGTTCAGACGTCTCTACCCATGCATGTCTCTCCTCGGAATCGCGGCATCCTGGTGCTGGTGCGCGGATACGAGCGTGGCGGATCCGGCTGCTGTGGACAAGCGCTTCGTCGATCTCTCCTCGCTCGGATCCACGCCCACTCCCCAATCCGTGCCGCTGAGCTACCGCTTCGGCGGTCATTTGCTCCTGGGACTGCATCCATTCTCGGGGACGGGACCGTATCATTTCGAGGGACTTTCCAGCAACCCCTATTACGCGCGCTACCGCGACATCGAATATGGGTTCAGGATAGGTATCGACCTCGAGGTTACCGATGCGCTCCGTTTCGGGCTCCAATTCCCCTATACGGCTAATCCCACGGCGATGACGCCGGATCCCACCGGTCAGATCCCCATGCATACCGGTTACGGCCATGTCGATGCCGCATTCGGCCTTGAATGGACGTTCCCTTAGACTCTGCGCACGCACGTGCCTCCCGAACTGGCGCTCCTCGACCCTGATTATGGGATGCCTGTCGAGCGCCATTCGCCACCCTCTGGACTCCCCTGCCATCCAGGCCACCATCGAGCATGGAAGCGCACGTCATCAGCCTGGTCTTCGCGCTGTCCGGCTGGTGGGTCGCAGGCCTGGTCTTCGGACTGGCGCTGGCGGAATGCTCGCTCTTCATCGGCTTCATCTTCCCTGCTGAGATCGCCGTGATCCTCGGGGGGGTGCTGTGCTCGCGTGGTACGGTTCATCTCTGGCAGGCGATCCCGGCGGCGGTGCTGGGTGCGACCATCGGCGATTCCATCGGCTATGCGCTGGGCGAGCGTTTCGGCGGTGCGTTCCTCATGCGCAAGTTCGGCAAGCGCTGGATGGCGGTCCAGGATGCCCTCAACCGCCATGGGGCAGCGGCAGTATTCTTCGGGCGATTCTCCGCATTCCTGCGCGCAGCAATTCCGTCTGCCGCTGGCGCGGCGTGCATCCCCTATCGCCGGTTCGTGCTCTGGAATGTAATCGGCGGCGTGACCTGGGGAACCGGCTTCACCCTGCTCGGCTATGTGAGCGCCGAGAGCTATCACGCGGTGATCGACTACGCCGGCGATGCGGGATGGACTCTGCTCGGGGTGATCACCGCCATGGTCCTGGTGGCGATGGCGTGGCGACGTCGTGCGCGTCGTCGCGCCGAAGCGGCGGCCAAGTCGCAGAGCGACTGAATTCCGTCTTCATCCGCATCGCATGCAGAGGCCAGTTCCGCATGAGGGGACAGCGGATCGGGAACCGCTCAGGGGTCATCGGCAGGCGTGCGGGAAGGCCATGGACAGGGCCTGATGGGCCGCAGGAGCGCTGAGCGGAATGCCGGAGGCAGCGCCGGAACGTGGGTGAACGTCATGCCGCCGCAGGATCGTCTCCTGCGGTCCGCTTACGAGATGTCCGCCGGGCGACGACCGTTCAGGGTGTCGGGTGATCGCGGCATAGGTGGTTAGCAGCGGCCTCTAGCGGAGGGCATGCGGGCTCAAGCACGCATTCCGCGTCCAGCAAAGCCAGCACCGCCCGAAGCTGACGGTGATTGGCACGGCAAGTGCCAGGGACGGCAGGCCAATTGTTGTCTCCGTCCAGACACCATCTCCACAACCCCAGGATACTCCATGCGCCTTATCGCCTCAACGGCAGCACTGCTGTCCATCGCCCTCTCATCCCTGCATGCCGCTGATTTGGATGTCTCCGATCTGCGTCTGAGCGCAGGCATCCTCTCGAACGATTTCAAGGGCGCATCATCCACCACCGTCACGGGTGGCAGCGACGTCACCACCACCTCGACATCCTCGAACGAGGGACGCGATTCCGAGCATAACGAACGGGCCGAACTCCAGTATGTCGGCGGTCACCTGGGATATGGCGGTGGCTTCATCTATGGCATCGGCGTGGCCGTCAATCACGCGACGTGGAATGACGGCGCGCAGAACGCCCATGTCACCACGCCATCGGCGGATCTGCTCCTGGGCTATGGCTATGCCTTCACCCATCAGTGGCATGCGGAATTGACGCCCTTCGGCGGCATTGGGCGCGCGTATTACAGCGTCAGCGACAATGGCACGAGCACGACCAGCAACAACTGGAACAAGTACTTCGAGTACGGCGTCAGGCTGGGCACATACTTTGACCTCGGCGGGCTGGTCCTCGGCGTCGAGGTCCCCTACCTGGTCGGTCGCTTCGATCCCACCTACAACTACAATAGCGGCGCTAACCAGGTGTCGGTCAGCGATAACCGCCGCAACCAGGGCTTCGGACTCTTGGTGTCGGTTGGCGGCAGGTTCTAGAGGGAATCCCTGCAACCGGCTACGCGCTTCCATCCGCCTCACAGGAGGTGGAGGTGCGTGAACCGGGGCATGTGGTTCCACCCGCTCGCTGGTATTCTGCCTGCGCTCATCCCCATCCCATCCCATCCCGTCGCGCAGCGCAAGCGTCTCATGCATGCCCGGCGCCTCGTCGCCGCATGCTGCTCTGCGAGCTCGCGTGCTGGCGCCGGAATGACGGGCGACCGCCTGTCCTCGATAGGGAGATTGGCCTCAGGCATGGCGGTCGAGACTGGATCGCAGATGCTGCCAGGGCTTGCACTGGTGGGCCAGCCCTGCCATCTCACGATAGCCGAAGCGACCCTGGGACGGCACCGTGCTATGCCCATATCACAAGGTCCGTGAGCCTATTTCCGGCGGTTATAGACCAATTCCATCACCACCCGCTCGTCGCCTTGATCGCGGGCATGCATGACGACGGAGAAGCGATCTGGATTCTCCCAGGCGAGCACGTGACGTAGGGAGATGGGCATATGCTTGGTGGCGCACATCTTCGTACCCCGATAGGTGATCATTTTGCCGTTCGGCATGGCCGTGCCCAGGAGCATGACGATGCCCGTGCCTGCGTTGTCATACCAGGTGGAGACGTAATGCTTCGCCAAGCGGTCGTAACCGGTGGTGCCGGTGCCGGCAAAATGAATGCCATGATGGTCACTGGTGAAATGCTCGCGGACGAACCGTCCATCGTAGACCGATTCGATGGACGAGACGGCGGTCGCCTGCTTGGGTTGCTCGCCGGGCTCCTGCCAATGGGTGAAGTGGACGTCCCAGGTCCCCACCGCATGGGCGAGCAGAGCGTGCTCCGGGCCTATATGGAGCAGGGCAGAGGTAGGGGAATCCTGGTGACTCGCCTGGGTTGGCGACGGTTTGGGTAAATAGCTCATGGGGAAATCCTCGTTGGGTGTGGCAGAATAAGTTATGGCGAGGGCCGGCTGCCGTCTGCGAGCGTGCTGCCCGGGGATCGGGCATCCATCCAGGGGTGGCAGAGGGGCCATATGGGTCATGCAGCACATCCCAGGCCATATGCAGGTCCTTTCCGCCCAACCGTGATCCGGCTCGCGATCCGACTGCCGTCGTGCAAAAAGCAGCATCGTGGTCGCGGTCCCCTCCATCGGGGCAAGTGGTAATCAGCGCGCGTCCAGGCGATCGGCACTCCTTCGCGGACCAGCAACCCTCTGGCGGGCGAGGAGCCCAGGTGAGCGATGGCAGGGAGTGCCCAATCCGGGTGGTGGGCGCAGGCTCGGCCCAGTGGCTACCGTCAGTCTGGGAGCTGGAGGCATCACCAAGGGTTTCGGCAGTCGTGATTGGGTGCCAGCGTCGCGCCTGCTAGCAGGTATGTGCTATGCTGTATCCGGTTCCATGCCCGAGAGGCGGCGGACCGGTAGCAGTGCTCCGACCCCCCGCCGAGCGCTCTTGGTGATGCCCACCACCCATCCAGATGCCTGCACTGCCACACCCAGGAGCTATGATGCGTACCTCTGCCATTGCCCCACATCGACGCCCAGCCCCTGAGGTGGAGAGCGCGGTCGGACAGGCGTTGCAGCATCCGGTGGCGCGGGGCCTAGTGGCCCGGTCGTGGCGCAAGTGGCGGATGTTCCAGTTGCTCCTCCTCGGCGCATGGGTTTGCTGCGGTATCGGGCAGCTGCGGGGGGTGGACGTAGAGCGCCTCTATACCGGCAGCGGCATCAGTCTGGAGAGCGCGGTGTCGACGGCCCAGACGATCGTGGTCGGCAGCATCGAGAAGTACGGCTCGGTCGAGTCAGATGGGCCGAATGCCCACAGCATGACCGAGGTGGAGATTAAAATCGATAAGCCGCTGTGGGGCGATTCCAGCGACCACATCACGGTGTCCTTGCGCGTTCAGGCTCCCAGCCCGCTCATCCCGAAGGGAGAGGGCGACCCCCACGTCGGCACCAGCTACGTCTTCTTTATCAAGAAGATCGGCAATGATGGCTACGACGTGATCAAGCTCCTGGAATCCAATGACGATCTGGCGAAGAAGATCGAGGATCTGATCGCCACGCGCGGGAAGAAATAGCGGGGCAGGTCGCAGTCAGGCGAAAGGTGCGGTAGTGGGGCGGCATGAGGGGGATCGCCAAGCTGGGTGGAGCCTCGGGTGGAGATGCACAGGATTCCTTGTTAACCTCACTTCACCAGACGACGTCAGCGTACGTGCGCTGGCAATCCGGCCGCGAGACGGAATGGTGCACCGACCGATGGCGCTTGGGCATGCCGGCAGTCCTGTCTGCCGCAGCATGATGCAGGCCCGACCATCAGTCGTCTCGCTCCCGCTATTCCTGCTGAGGATATCGCCATGATTCATCATCGCCCCTGTGGAGCGCCGTCTCCCATCTCCCTCGCTGCCGCTCTGCTGGCCTGGGCCGCAGGCTCGTTAGCCTGCGCCGCCGACCTGCCGGTAGTGGGAGGGCGCATGCCCACCCGCTGGGACAAGGACGTGTCGCCCACTGCGCCATTGCCTGAATATCCCCGCCCGATCATGGAGCGAAGCGCCTGGCTCAGCCTCAATGGCGTGTGGGGCTACGAACTCACTGATGCCCAGGTAAACGCGGCCCCCACCGGGTTCCATGAGTCCATCCGCGTGCCCTATCCCTATGAGGCGGCCCTCTCGGGGGCCGAGCGCAGGAGCATCCCCAAGCAGCGCATATGGTACCATCGCACCTTCGAGGTGCCCGCGGCCTGGCAGGGCCAGCATATCCTGCTGAATTTCGGCGCGGTCAACTGGGAGAGCACCGTCACCGTCAATGGCATGCCGATCGGAGCCCATAAGGGCGGTTTCGATGCCTTCCAGTACGACATCACGGCTGCGCTGCGCTCGGGAGCAAATGACCTGGTGGTCTCGGCATGGAATCCCCTCAAGGTCGATCACCCCGATGCGCAGGTCCTCGGCAAGCAGCGCGAGCACTCGGGCGGCATCTTCTACACCGGAGCGACCGGCATCTGGCAGAGCGTGTGGCTCGAGCCGGTGCCCGCCATCCATATCGCCGATCTCACCATCACCCCCGACCTCGACGCGAAGGTGATCCATCTGACCGTCAACGCCGCAGGCGGCACCAAGGTGCCGCTGACCGCCACGGTGCGGGATGGTACGGCGGAAGTGGCCTTGGTCGCCGGCATGTCCGGTCAGGAGTTGACGCTGCCGATCGCAGCCGTCCACGCCTGGAGCCCGGAGGATCCCCACCTCTATTCCCTGCAGGTCGCGCTGTCCGGGACGGCTGGCGATGCCGTGAGCAGCTATGCCGCCCTGCGCAAGATCAGCTTGGGCAAGGATGGTCAGGGACGTACGACCATCCTGCTGAACAACGCCCCCTACCTGCAGGTCGGCGCGCTCGACCAGGGCTACTGGCCCGATGGCATCTACACCGCACCGACTGACGTGGCGCTCAGGTATGATATCGAACTCGCCAAGCAGTTCGGCTTCAATCTCCTGCGCAAGCACGCCAAGGTGGAGAGCGATCGCTGGTATTATTGGGCCGACAAGCTCGGCATGCTGGTCTGGCAGGACATGCCGCAGGCGTTCGGGGATCTGAACGAGGCTTCGAAGGAGCAGTGGCTGGTCGAGTGGAAGCGCGAGATAGCGACCCACTACAACCATCCCAGCATCGTCGTCTGGACGACTTTCAACGAGGGCTGGGGCGAGAATACCTTCGATGTGGCGAATGTCGTGGCGCTGACCAAGCAGCTCGACCCGACCCGCCTGGTCAACAATGCCAGCGGCTGGACCGACAGGAAATGCGGCGACATCGCCGACACCCATGCCTATCCGGGGCCGTGGGCAGGCAAGCCGGAGGAGACGCGGGCGAGCGTCAATGGCGAGTTCGGCGGTGTCACCATGGCTGTGCCCGGACACCGGTGGAGCAATGATGTCATGGGCTACGGCAAGACGCTCAAGGATGGCTGGATGGTGACCAGCAAGTACCAGAAGCTGATGATGACCGCCTACAAGCTCAAGCAGGAAATCGGAATCTGCGCCTACGTCTATACCCAGATCACCGATGTCGAGCAGGAGCTCAATGGCCTGGTCACCTATGATCGCGAGATCATCAAGCCGATCGCAGCGATCATCACCGCCGCCAATGCCGGGAACTTCCTTCCCCTGCCGCCCAATCCGGTGCCGCCCGACCTGGTGCCGACCGCCGAAGACGAAGCCATCCCCAGGCGCTTTACCATCGAGAAGCCGGCGGACAGCTGGAACAGCCCGGGGTTCGATGACGCCGGCTGGAAGACGGCGCCGGCCCCATTCGGCCATGGCATGGGCGGCGTGCGCACCCAGTGGACCTCGGCCGACATCTGGATCAGGCGGACCATCACGCTGCCGGCGGTGATACCGGTCAAGCTCGATATCCTGCTCAAGCACGATGAGGATGCCGAGGTCTACATCAACGGCGTCCTGGCGGCCTCGGCGAGCGGCTACAATGACGTCTATGCACCGATCCCGATGAATGATGAGGCGCGGGCGCTTTTGAAACCGGGTGCCAATGTGATCGCCGCCCATTGCCGCAATACCGTCGGAGGGCAGGGCATCGACATCGGCATCAGCAAGCACGAATAGCCGCCTGGGGCGCGCCATCCCCGGTCTGCTGGCGGGCAAGGCCCCGGTAAGCTCGTCGCCGCAGCGGCATCTCCAGGGCATCGGCCGGGCGCTGCACCTGCCGACCGCTAGGGGCTATCGATGACGTATCCATACCGGACGTGCCTGCTCATGATCCTGCTAGGGATGGGCGCTGGCTGCGGGCAGCAGGTGGACAGCCAGCCGCCCATGGACCATCCGACGCGGCCAGCGGTTCTGATACCGGCAGGACAAGGGCACTGGGTGCGCATCGATGAGGAGATCGATGTGGAGACGATCGCGCAGCAGCGTGTGGTCCTGGCGTACGGACCCCCGCTCGCGGCAGGGGGAGCGCGCGGTGAGGTTCCGGGTGCGCCTGCGGCCGAGGGGCAGGGTGGCGACCTGATCGCTTACCGCGTCGCGGCGATCGCCCATCCGCTCGAGGGGGATGAGCGCTGCCAGATGGCTGTCATCGGCCTGGTTCTGGTGCACCGCAACGGCTCGACCGAGGAGCTGCCAGCCCACGGCTACGTGCTCGACAATTCCGACGGCCGCCGGGGCTTCCGGCTGGAGACTTCGCCCACCGACCACCGCCGCCTGGTCATTCCTGCGCATGCGACGGCGACGGTGGTCTTCTCGACCGATGTCCTCAGGGCGGCAGCCGCCCCGGGGCGCTGATAGCCATCCAGTGGCTGGAGGGGCAGCTGCGAGACGCCCCGGACAGACTCCGGCCCACCCTTTGCGGGCTTTCAGCGGGTGCCTGGACAGGTATCGGGCCGCAGTGGACGTGCAGGTTGACCCTGCGGTCTCTGCCCTAACGTTTGCGCTGATCCTGTTTCATCCGGCGCACTCCGTCTGAGGACCCACTATGCTGATGCGCATCCTGCTAGGCTCAATCCTCTGCTGCTACAGCTCCTCGCCCCAGGTGCTGGCTGCAGCTGACGATACGGCGGCCGCCCCGGCTGCTACAGCGGCGGCGAGCGCCCTCCATTACCTGAAGATCGGCGACCAGGCTCCGGACTTCTCGCTGCCTGGCATCGATGGCAAGACGCACGCCCTGGCCGAATACCGCGACGCCAAGATCCTGATGATCGCCTTCATCTCGAACCATTGCCCTGATTCCCATGCGGCTGAGAAGCGGATCATGAGCCTGCTCGAGGAGGACAAAGGCAAGGGACTCGTCCTGGTCGCCATCAACCCGAACAATCCCGACGGCCTCAGCATCGATGAACTCGGCTATTCCAAGTACAGCGACGGCTTCGAGGACATGAAGAAGTACGCCAAGGAAGCGGTATTCACCTTCCCCTACCTCTATGACGGCGAGACCCAAGCGGTGGCAAAGGCCTATGGCTGCCTGGCGACCCCGCATATCTTCATCTTCGATCACGAGAGGAAGCTGCGTTACAAAGGCCAATTCGACGATTCGCGCTTCGTCGATCCGGCGACGGTCAAGTCGCGGGATGCGCAGAACGCCGTCGAGGCGCTCATAGCCGGCAATGCCGTCCCCATCGAGGTGACCAAGCCCCATGGCTGCTCGACCAAATGGCTGACCAAAAAGACGTTGGTCGCCCAGCAGACCGAGAAATGGGATCGGACGCCGGTCGATATCGAGCAGATCTCAGCGCAGCAGGTCGCTGCCCTGCGCAAGAATGGCACCAAGAAGCTGCGCCTCTTCAATGTCTGGTCGACCAGCTGCGCGCCCTGCAAGGCCGAATTCCCGGAGCTGGTCACCACGGCGCGCAAGTTCGGCATGCGCGACTTCGAGCTCATCACCATCAGCCTCGATGACCCGGCTGACACGGCGAAGGCGAAGGAGTTCCTCGAGCGCCAGGGGGCCGGCCTTCTGGATCGCCTGCGCCCATCGCTGAAGGCCGAGGGGCGCGCCACCAACAGCTACCTGTTCGCCGGTTCCGATACCAACGAGCTAATCAATGCCCTCGATCCCGAATGGCCTGGGGCCATGCCGCATACCGTCCTGGTGGCGCCCGATGGCAGCGTGCTGTGGCGGCATACCGGACCGGTCGATGGCGACGAGTTGCGCGGCAAGATCCTCGACGTCCTGGGCGCCTTCTACAAGCCGTGAATGCGCCACAGTCCCGCGGTCGTCCCTGGCGGCAGCAGATGCGGTCGGCGAGCCTGGAGCGCGCGGCATTGCGATCGGTGATGGACGTCCCATGCCGACATCATGTCGGGCTCTGCGAGCAGGACGCTGCATCCGCGTGCAGCACGAACCCTCGGCATCATGTTCGCCTCCTTCGCCTGCATCTTCATTGCCGCAGGCATTGGCATCGCCGCTTCGCAAGCGCGCAAGCTGAACGGCTATCTCGCGACACCGGCCACCGTGACCGGCGCCAACGTGCAGGAGCGCCATGGTGAAAGCGCGACCTATGCGCCACTTGCCCATTTCACCTTTCAGGTGGACGGCACCGCGCATGCGGCGCACACGCCCTTCCCGCTCGATACCAGCAGCGACGGCAGCTGGGCGTCCGCGGACGTCGGCCGCTACCATCCAGGCCAACAGGTCACCGCCTGGTACAATCCGGAACCTCCCGAGCACGCCTGCCTGGAGCGCGTAGCCGATGTCGTCCCCTATCTGCTCATCCTCCATCCTATGCTCCGCCTCTGCGCCGGACTCAGGGTGTGGTGGTTCGCCGTCAGTGCGGGGCCGGATCCGACGGGCAAGGTCAAGGGCATTGGCGGCCTCGCCACGCTCTGGTGGTTGGTCGGCATTCTCGCTGCCGCCCATGTCGCCAGTCTCGGCGGGGCCTTCCTCGGGCTGGCCCTCGGCGCTTTCGGCATCTACGCAGTGATCGGCATCGGACTGCGTCTCGGCTGGTCAGCGATGGCACGTAAGTCGCGTGTGGCGGGCAGCCTGGTCAACGCCTACGCACCGACGCCCGACTGACCGCGTTTCCGGGATCCGTGGGAACGACGGGAACATTCAGTGGCTGACGTCGGCCTGTGATGGCGGAACGGCTATAGCCCCCAATCAGCACAGCGCCCGCTTCCCCGGGTGCTGGCCATCGCGTGCCGGCGATGGTGCCCATTCTTCCTTCCGCAGGACGCACCCCGATCATCCATATCTCCATACCTGAACACATACTGCTCATCGGTGCGATGACCTGATATGGCATCCTGAGCTGAGCAGGTCCTGCCGCTTGAGGCCGCCATCGCCACGATGCCCCAGCCTCCTTGGTTCCGGTTATCGGGTCAGCCGGGTATATCAGGGCGAGGAGAATCACCGTATGCCATGGAAATACTACCTGAACTATGTTTTCATCGTGGTGGCCTTCGTGGTCGCTGTCGGGGGGATCATCTGGGGGAGCGTGCTCATCTCCAAGCATGAGGAGGGCGCGGGACTGCTGGTCGGTGCGATCGCTTTCCTCGGCATCGCCATCATCGGCACCATCCGCCAGTACGGCTTCAGCGGCAATGTGAGCACGAGCGAGATCAAGTCGGTGATCGCCATCAGCCTCGACGATGGGCTGTGGTCCTGGGTCTCCCTGGGTCTGGCTGCGGTCGGTATCGTGTTCTTCATCGCCTTGCGTCCACCTTCGGTGACCACCACGGAATCGACGTCGACGGCAAGCAGCCAGATCGAGCGCTCAGCGCCGGCGCATGCCAGCGCCCAGGCAGGGAAAGAGGTCAAGGAGCCGGAGCATAAGTGATGGCCGGTGCCAACGCCTGATCGTCTCAGCGCACCGATGCCACCAGCTAACCAGATGAAGAGGAACACAGCGCCATGAGCACAGCCATGCGACGGGCAGGCATGCGACGGCAGGCCCAGGAGCAGCTGGCGGCGCTGCGGTTGCAGCGCCTGCGGCAGGCGCGCAACTTGACCCAGGAGGAGACCGCACTGGCGATGGGCGTCTCCCAGGGTTCGCTGTCCAAGCTCGAGCGGCGCACCAATGTCACCATGGCCCTGCTGCGGCGCTACGTCGCCGCCATCGGCGGTCGGCTCGAGGTCAGCGTCCTGCTTCCACCCACAGCGGGTCCGCGCCAGGGAACGGGAGGCAGCCGCACGCCAGGCAGGCGCGTCCATCTGGTGCTGGCGTGAGCGGAGGCGTCAACGATCAGGTGCCGTACGTACCGCTGGGTGATCCGGCAGAAAGGCGGTGATGCACCCGATTAATGGCAGGAAGGAGCACAGCTGGAAGACCACCTCGATGCTGGTGCGATCGGCAACATAGCCGAGCACCGCCGCGCCGATCCCGGCGATGCCGAATGCCAGACCGAAGAACAGTCCCGAGATCATGCCTACGCGGCCCGGCACGATCTCCTGGGCGAACACCAGAATGGCCGAAAAGGCAGATGCCAGGATGAAGCCGATGATGACGGCAAGGATCTCCGTGCCGATGAGATTGGCATGGGGCATCGCCAGGGTGAACGGCGCGACTCCGAGGATGGAGGCCCAGATGACCCGCTTGCGTCCGATGCGATCCCCGATCGGTCCGCCAAGGACCGTCCCCAGCGCTACCGCGAGCAGGAAGACGAACAGCTGGATCTGCGCCTCCTGGGTGCTGAGGGCGAACCGGCTCTTGAGATAAAAGGTGTAATAGCTGGTGAGGCTGGCGAGGTAGATGTACTTGGAGAACACCAAGGCAGCGAGTATGCCCAGCACCTTGATGACCTCGGGGGTGAAGTGTCCGGTACCGGCCACGTGGCGATGGCTGGTCGCCCACTGACCCTGCCGCTGTCGTCCATACCAGCGTCCGACGCCGAAGAGCACGATCATGGCAATCAGGCTGCCCACCGAGCACCAGGCGATCGAGCCTTGGCCGCGGGGCAGGATGACCAAGGCGGCGAGCAGGGGCCCGAGCGACGAGCCGAGATTGCCGCCGACCTGGAAGATCGACTGGGCCAGCCCGAAGCGGCCGCCCGAGGAGAGCCGGGCGATGCGTGATGCCTCGGGATGGAATACCGACGATCCCACCCCGACCAGCGCAGCGGCTGCGAGCAGGGCGGGGAAGGAGGTCGCACTGGAGAGCAGCAGCAGGCCAGCGAAGGTGAAACCCATGCCGATGCTCAGCGCATAGCGGACCGGTCGGCGATCCGTATGCCAGCCGACCAGGGGCTGGAGCAGCGAGGCGGTGACCTGATTGGTCAGGGTGATGGTGCCGATCTGCGTGAACGTGAGCTGGTAGGCGTCCTTCACCATCGGATAGACTGCGACCAGCACCGACTGCATCAGGTCATTCAGCAGGTGGGATGCCGCAATGGCGATCAGCACCAGCAGGGCGAGGTGCCTGGTGGCGGGAGCGGGCACTGGCGTGGGCAAGGCGAGAGAGCGGTCCATGGTCGGGTTGGTGGAGATACCCTTGCCGTCAGCCAGCGTCAATCCTCGGCGCGGTGGCGAGCGCAGCGCACATTGGTTAGACGAGCCCCAATGCCAGACCGGCAAAAGGTTTGCACGTGTTCGATCGCACTCCACAGTGATATTCGGAGTCCCAGCTGACGATGGCCGACCATGTGATGTCTTCGATGCGCCGGGGTAAGCCAGCAGGTGACCGCGTCGGGCATGGGTGCCGGCGGCTGGACCCCGCTATGATGCCGGATGCGCTGATGAACGTGCAACCTGGTCCAGGAGCCATCGTGTCCAGGGGTCATGAAGGAGTGCTCGCACCCCGTCATCTCGGGAGCCGACAGTGCCGCCTGCCATGAAGAATCCCCCCCAGAACCGGCCTCGGGCCTCCCTGCGCAGGACGATGGCGGCGGCCATCGCGCTCAGCATGCTCATCCTTGCGGATGTCATCTGGATCAGCTGGTACACCAGCAAGGCCGACATCAAGGAGGTGATCGCCGAGGCCAGCACCCATGGGATCGCCATCTCTCCATCAGAGTCCCAGGATGTGACTGTCATCCCTGAGCGGCTGCGGCAGTGGGCGCGCCTCGCCTATCTTGCTGGGCAGGTGAGGAGCTACGAAAATACCCATATCGTCAAGCCTGATGGGCCTCTGTCGACGCCTTTCGATCCGGTTCCGGATGCGGTCCGCCAATACCACGCCAAACTTGATAGCCGGGCGATTGCGGAGATCTTCGCCATTCTCGATCACATCGGGAGCGCACCAGTGGATATGTGCGCAGATTTCGAATATGCCGCAGTCAGGCCCCAGATTGAAACCGAGAGCGAATTGGTGACTCTGCTGCAGGAGCGCACAGAACTCGCCTCGGGCGATCGCATCGTCCTGGAGCTCAGGTGCCTGCTGAACTGCCTTCGATGCTTCGAGGTCGGAACCATGGCTGACGAGTTGGTCAAGGTAGCGCTTGTGGAGAACGGACTCAAGGCGGTCACGCGCCACCTGGAGAGACTGCGCGGCATGCAGACGGGCATTTCCGATGCTATCGATGGCATCGCTGTCGAACTCGAGAGCGGCTGGAAAGCCGGCTGCCAAGGCGAGTTCATCATGAACATGATGGAATTCCAGCTGCCGGAGAGCATCCATGGCGCCACCGCGCTGCAGCAGGCATCGCCTCTGTGGCAGTGGGATTACCTGATGAACGGCCTCGATGTTCGGATCGCCCGAGGTCCGATCCTGCACGCGTACCTGGATTGGCTGGAGCGGGCAGTGCAGATAGGCGATCCGCTGGTGCGTATCGCCTTTGCAGAAGGCATGATCGAGGAGATCGGTAATCAGCACCATGTGGGGTCCGCTGACCGACTCATCGGCCTGCTCGTTCCCAATTTCGGGTGGTATACCAGGATCTGCTCACTGACCATCCTGCACTGCCGGCTGGTAGCGGCAGAGATCCGCGGGAAGCGCTGGCCGATCGACTCCCTCGATCCCACCCACCAAGTTCTCCGCCTGGTGGAGAACGGCGGTCGCGTGGTCGGCGCCTACAGCATCAATGGCAACCTCGACCAGTCGCGCCGCAAGTTGCCGATTCGCTACTGGCCTTTGTACGAGCGTTCCAAGCCGTCGGTCCTAAGTGGCTCGGCGCATCCTTGATTATTAACGTGCCCAGGATGAATGCCGGTCGATGGGACTTGAACTCGGGGTGGAAAGCGGCGACTGGCCCCGGGCTCCAGTGGCGGCAGTCGCTGATACGCTTCGGCAGGATCTCAGCGGCAGTCGGGCTTGCATTGGCATCGGCCATGGGTCTGTCCCGACACCGGAGTGGGACGCTGCGACTGTAGATGACAGCATGAGTATCCCGCTGGACTCACGGCAAGGATGCACAAGCTACCGGCCGATCTCCCTCACGCATGGGAGATAGGTCGACATCATGCCCCCACCATCGCGACCTACCGGGCCGAAGCCGAATCTGCCTGCAGCTGTGCAACCTCCGCCTGGGCAGGTGGCAGGGCAACGACCCATCGGCGACGCCACCCTGAACCAGCCCGGCCCACCGGATGGGGAGCTTCAGACCCGCATTGTCCTGAACGCGGAGAACCGGACCGGTGATGCCGATCTGGCCGCACAGGCAACCGGGACCCAGGAAGCCAGCATCGATCTCGGTGATCTTCATGGGCACTACCGCCTGGCCGGAGAGCTTGGACGAGGAGGCATGGGCGCCATCTACAAGGTCCAGGACCAGACCATCAATCGCACCATCGCGATGAAGGTCCTGGTCAGATCAGGCGATCCGCTCCAGCGCCTGCGATTCAGGGAGGAGGCGCAGGTCACCGGCCAACTGGAGCATCCCGGGATCGTTCCGGTGCATGAATTCGGCAGCGACAAGCGCGGCCATCTCTATTTCACCATGAAGCTGGTCAATGGCAGGAGCATGGCCGAGATCATAACCCAGATGCGCGAGAGGGATCAGGCGACGATCGAGGAATTCACCCTGACGAAGATGCTCAAGATCCTGGTCGATGTGAGCAATGCCATTGCCTTCGCGCACTTCCGCGGCGTCATCCATCGCGACATCAAGCCGGCGAACATCATGATCGGCCGCTTCGGTGAGGTCCAGGTCATGGATTGGGGCTTGGCCAAGGTGATCGCCAAAGGGCAGGACGACCTTGCGCGGGTGGCGCAGCTGTCGGCATCAGGAGCTCCGCACCGTGGTCCCGCACGCGGCGCGACCAGGCCTGCTGCGGATGACCTGGTCTCGGAATCGCGCTCCGCCGGCTTGAACACCCTCGATGGCACGATCATCGGGACGCCGGCATACATGGCCCCCGAGCAGGCTCAGGGCGATTCGGCCCTTATCACCACCAGGACGGACATCTACACCCTCGGTGCACTCCTCTATGAGATGTTGACCCTCACCCCACCTTACCGCGGTGATTCGGCGCAATCCCTCATCGCCCAGGTGATAGACGGCCACCGGGAGCCGCCCGAGCGCCGGGCTCCCGAGAGGAACATCCCCCGTGAGCTATCGGCCATCGCCATGAAGGCGCTGGAGGTCGATCCGCAGAGGCGCTATGCGACTGTCGAGTCCTTCAAGGCCGATATCGAACTCTATCTCGATGGCCGTGCGGTCACGGCCAAGGTGGACTCGCTGGTGGAGACCATCGGTAAGCTGATGCGCCGGAATCGCGTTGCAAGCGTTGCGATCCTCATCGCGTCCGTGCTGATATTCGCCGTCGTGTGCATCGCCTTCTCGATGACCCTGGCTGATCAGCGTCGCGCCGAGCGCAAGGAGCTGGAGGCGCGCCATGCCCAGGCCGAGGCCGAGATGAATCTCGACAAGTTCGTCCTCGAGCAGCAGGCGCGCCAATTGGCTGAGCATGCTGCTGCCCCCGGCCTCATCCTGCAGGCGCGCGACTACGTCGAGCACCAGCGCTTCACGGATGCGAACCGGGCCCTGGAGCTGGCCCTGTCCTTCGACTCCAGCAGCGCCGAGGCGCTGCTCTTGCGGGCGCAGATCGCCCTGGTCGGCCACGACAGCGTGCTCGCCTCCCAAGCATTGCGGGCCTATCTGGCGCTGAGGCCCAATGACCAGCACTCCCAGCTTCTGCTGCGACTGGCGGTACAGAGCAGAGGGGATGCCGTCTCGCCCACCCTCGATGCCGCGATCTGCGCGATCCTCTCGCAGCAGGGGGCAACCCACCTCGCGACCGTGCTCGCGGGCAGCTTCGATGCGCAATTGCCACTGATACGCCAGCAGCTGGACCGTGCCTGGCCGGGTGCCGGGGATCAGCTCCAGGTCCGCCCGGGCAACGCCTTGGAGCTGAACCTTCACGATTTCCGTGCATCGGTCAGCGATCTCGCTGTGCTGAGGAACGTGCCGATCTCCTTCCTGTACTTGAAGGAATGCGATCGCATCGCCGACCTCACGCCGCTCTCAGGCATGCCGCTCGAATGGCTGGTCCTCGACCAGTGCGCCAAGATACCCGACATCAGCGCCCTAGCCGGCATGCGGCTGCGCCATGTCGAACTGCGTAACCTCAATCGAGTAAAAGACTTCTCGGTACTGAAAGGCATGCCGCTCGAGTACCTGGATGTATCCGAGTGCACGCACTTCTCGGACGTCTCAGTGCTCAAGAACATGCCCTTGAAGCAGCTCGGGGTGCGTTCATGCGCCCTGATCCAGGATTTCTCGCCCCTTGCCGAGCTGCCGCTGGAATGGCTCGATATCGGCAATACCCGATGCTCGGACATCGCACCGTTCGCCAGGATGCCCACCTTGCAGACCCTCTATATGGGCCAGACCCAGGTGGTGAACTTCGCACCCTTGGGCCAGATGCATCTGCAGACCCTGTATTTGCCTTTGACCCCTGAAATGGACGGCCTTGAGAGGATACTCCGACGTCAGACCACCATCACCACGCTCAACTTGATGCCGGTCGGCGATTTCTGGCGCAAATACGATCGTGAGCACCCCCGACCTGCGCATCCCTGATGCGAGATCCACCAGCTGGCGCCTCGTGGCGCCCTAGCAGCGGCTGCGGCGCTAATGCCCCGCCGGTTTCGCCGTTCCAGCATCCACCACCCAGACCTCGATCTTGTCGATGCCTGGCTGCGGAGCGAGGGTCAGCCCGGTGGCGGCGATCGGCTCGGCGTTCGGGACGATGGCGTGGAGGTTGCTCCCGACGAACCAGCCCGCCTTCATCGTCTTCTCCACCAGCAGGCGCTCGCCGGTCGCGGTCCGGAGCTTGACCTCATAGGAGAATTTATCAGGGAGATCGCGGGCGATATGCACCGACACCCCGGCAACGACGCAGTGGGAGCCCAGATCGATGGTTCCAGGCGGACCGGCATAGGCGCACCTGATGTGGGGCAAGGGAGCGGGCGAACCTTCCATGCCGATCATGGGCGTGGTGATCCATGCCGTGTCGCCTCGTCGATAAAGGACCGTGCCAGGGGGGGCGGTCAGGCGGGCGCTGGCGGGGATGCCGGTCAGACGGGCAGTCAGCCTGCTGCCTGGAATGCCATACGGAATGCTGATGGTGAGCTGATCGCGGCCAAGCAGAGCCTTCGCCACGCGCATGGCGCGCAGATAGTCGGCGATCTCGCTGGTGGGCGCGCACCAGAGGTTGTCACGCCCCTTCGCACCCCATTGGTCGCTGATGGTCGACAGGCGCTTGCGCCAGCGCTGGTTATTGGCCGATGAAGCGGCCTGCTCGATGACATGGGTGAAATCGATGATCAGGCGTTTGAGCGGTCCATCTCCGTCGAGCACCGGAAAGCCAGACATGGGGTCGCCCTTCTGCTCGTTCGCCCAAGTCCCCTCATCGAGGTAGTTGCGTCCGAAGTCGAGCCAGGCGATGTCGCCCTGGGTGACATCGGCCGGATTGGGCGCGCCGGCGCGCGTGGCGATGCGCAAGCCGAGCGACTCGAGGATTCCGCCACGATTGTAGTCGAGGTAGCCATTGGCATAGACATAGCCGGTCGGTGCACGGCCAGTGCCCATGCCATAGGCGAGGAGCGCCTGGCTCCAGAAGCCGTCCTCGGTTATCTGGGCGGTCGTCAGCCGGCCGGCATCATCTCCCCAGGAACGACCGATGTGATTGAGGCTGTGGTTCAGCACCCCCCAGCCCGCGGCTCTCATCGCCTTGAGGTCATCCCAGTCTACGATCGCGCTATTGGCGCCGACTGGGCTGACGATGACGGCGATACCGCCGACGAACGGCAGCTGCCGGCCGCCTTGCAGCCCAGGCGGCGCATCGCTGAAATGGTACTCGGCGAGGAACGGGACGGCGAAAGAACCCGCCCATTTCGGTCCATCATCGATCTCGATCGCATAGGCCCACTGCTTTCCGTAGAGGAATGGGCAGATGTCTATGCGGGGTGTGGCGGCGGCAACCTCGCTCGGGAGTGGCCATGACCAATCCGCTCCGCTGGCTGCGGCGCCGACGAGCACCAGGCAAGCGAAGGGGCGTAGCATGAGGGAGGCCTCTCAAAGGGGGCTGGCTGGAGGTGCAGACCGGCAGCGCTTGGTGATGCGCACGACGAATGAGCGTGGTCGTCCTGGATGAGGGTGCAATCGGCGACTGCGGATTTCGGCCAGCCCGCAGCGGGCTGGCTTGGGGAGATGGGCTGCCCAGGCCGACGCATCCGCCTTCTTCGCCATATTCGGGCTCAACGTCCCTCTCGTCAGCGGGAACTACCTACCACCCCATGCCCGAAGGCGGTCCTGTCCTATGCGCATCCTCATGGCCCTCATCTATCTTGCCGTAACCAGCGCCGGGGCCGCCGATCTGCCCATCATCCCCTCGGAGCCGATCGCGCTGAAGAAGGAGCAGCTCTTCAGCGATGATTTCGAGCGCACTGAGCTGGGGCCTGCCTGGGGGCCGGTGGTGCCAACCTATATTATCGAGAAAGGCGCGCTCAAGGGTACCCAGACCCGCTTCAATGCTCCGGCGGCGGACGGTAAGTCTGCGGTGGTCGGCCATGCAGCGGTGATCGGCACCGAAATCCCTACCAGGAACAGCGTGCTGGCATTCAGATTCCGCTTCGAGGGGGCGACGGCACTGTCGGCCGAATTCGACGATCGCAAGTATGCCGGCTCCCATTATGGGCATATCTGCAGAGTCGTGATCAGCCTCAAGGATGTCACCTTGCGTGATGAGCGTGATGGCTCGATGCGCAACGATATCTATGAGATGAGCAAGGATCCCGCCAGAAAGGCGGAGCGCAGCCAGCTGCTCGAGGGTCGCAATGCCACTTTCCCGGTTACCCTCTCGCCGGGTACATGGTACAGCATGATCCTTGAGACCGTCGATGATGCCATGCGCGCCTCGATCGACGGGAAGCCGGTCGCCTACCTGAAATCATCTGGCATCGCCCATCCGACAAAATCGAAGATCGAATTCGGCTGTGCGGGCAAAGATGGCTATTTCGACGACATCACCATCTGGAATGCCGACGCCGCCAAATAGTCCGACCGGTGCACCCAGTGCACATGGTGCGCTGCTGATGGGGCGGCTATCAAGGGCCGGCTGCATATTCCAGGTCGGTTCTTGTGTCCCAGCGTTCCCCGCCATAGTTTGCGCATAGTTTCTGAAACAGCCAGGGTGATCGATGCGATGCCTGGCGGCGCATGCTCGCGTATCATCAATCGCAGGCACATCATCCATCGCAGAAAAGGTGCAGACCATGCTGGGAGTGATGAGGTTCCTGGTGGCTACGACATGCTTGATGGGGCCATTCGCGGGCCAGGCGGCGGAAGCCCCCGTCGCGCCGGGAGGCGATCCCGGCACTGCACCGGGACAGAGCGTGAAGGCCCCTGCTGCCGCCATCGGGCAGTCGGAGGCCGAGCAGCTGGTGGCAGTCGGTAGGCAGGCGATGCAGGATTCGCAGAAGGATCCCAGCCGCTCGGTGCTCGCGGCGGTATCGTTCTCCAAGGCGATCAAGTACTACGAGGGAGCAGGGGACATCGACAGGGTTTGCGATCTCGAGGCCAACATCTTCTGGTGCAAGAAGCGGATGAACCTCGATGACGTGAAGAGCTTCGTCGCGCAGAAGGCCGGCGACACCAGCATCACCGACGCCCTGGCCAAGGCGGATGCGGTGGCGACCAAGGCGATCCCGGCATCGGAGGCGAAGAACTACTTCGATCGCGCGGAGAAATTCGAGAAGGAGCACCCCGAGGATTTCGAGCAGATCTCGGTGCACTATTTCGAGGTGGCTGAGCGGTTCGTCGGCACCGAGGTCTCCCTGGAGGCGCAGAAGCGCAGCCTGGATGCGCAGCAGAAGCAGATGAAGCAGATCCAGACGGCGAAGGAGACGGAACGCCAGACCCTGTTCACCAGATCGGCAGCCGCTGCCGCCGCCGCTGGTCAGCTGGCCCCGGTGCCCGCAGCCGCCGCCCTGCGCACAGCGGTGTCCTCGGTACGCAAGCTGTACAAGGACAACTACGCCAAGACCAAACCCTACCAGAAGCGTCGGCTGGCAGCCAAGCTGCTCGAGCAGGTGCCGGCGACCAAGGATGATCCTGTCACCCAGTATGCGCTGCTCAGCGAAGCGATCGAACTGTCGGTCGCCGTCGGCGATTGGTATGCGACTTTGAATGCCTGCGATCTCACCTCCCAGTACTTCGCCGGCATCGATGCGAAGGCGAAGAAGAAGGAGGTCCTCGGCAAAGTGCATACCATCCCGACTGCCCAGGCCATCCTCAAGCTGCTGGACAACCCCGAGGATGCCGAGGCGAACAGTGCGGTGGGGAAGTACTTCTCGCTCGAAGGCGGCAACTGGGACATCGGACTGCCGCTCCTGGCCCATGGCAGCGATGCCGATCTCAAGGCGGTCGCCGAAATGGAGAGCCTCAAGCCGACAGTCGCAGCCGAGCAGGTCGAACTCGGGGATAAATGGTATGGCCTTGGGAAAAAGGCCAAGGCCGCTGCCCAGGAGAACATGCTCGCGCGCGCCGTCTTCTGGTATCAGCAGGCGGAACCGAGCCTGACCGGCATCACCAAGGAACGCGTCTCCCAGCGGATGGATGAGATCTATCTGCAGGTCCCCGAAACGGGCGTCGATTACGACCATATCACGGTGAAAGAGTGGGATCGTCTGCTGTGCAAGTCGATTGACATCAAAGCCGACAACCCAACCAACGATTTCGGCCTGGTGCTCACCAAGGGGGCGAAGGTGCGCATCGTCCCCCATCCCACCGATGTGTGGACCATGCATTATGAGGGGTGGAGCTGGTCCGACCGGGCACCCAATGTCTTCGATACCGATCAAACCGGGATGATCCCCAAGGAGCATCGCAATCGCTTCATGAACGGTGGAACGCTCGGGATCATCGGCGTGATGATGGTCACCGTCGGCGGCGGTACGCCCATGCGTCCGGGGCTCATCGAAGGTGAAGGCAAGGTCACAGTCGGACCAAATCTGCCGAATGGCGGCCATGGGGCAGGGAAGATCCGCATCAAGGTCATCGTCATCGAAGAGGATTGAGGTCGCGCCAATGGACCATGTCGGTATGACGGCGATGCCCGTCCCGCGGGTCGGCCTCGGGCTGACGCTGCAGCCGTTGGCGGAGCCGTGGCTCCGCAGGGGATCGCCCGGGTTCGTGCATGCCGGGCGATGTGCGATCCTCATCATGCTGGTGGTCGGCTCGTGGTCGTGCTCGGTAGAGCGCATCGGCGCTGGCGATGACGGCAGTGCACCCTTCCTCGACCACCCCAATCCCGCGGTCGCCTTTCCTGCCCGGATAGGCGGCATCATCGGATGCCTGGTGGGAGTCCCGCTCATGGTCGCAGCCTTGCCTGTGACCATACCGATCGCGTCAGCCATGGATAAGGATATGGTTCCGGTCGCTCCGCTGCTCTGGTCGGCCGCCGGGTTCTCAACCATTGTCGGTGCGGCAATGTGGCCCTTCTTCGGCTGGTGGAAGGTGGCGGACGGTGCGCAGGACGCGCCTACCGGCAGTACTCCCAAGCGATAGCCGGAGCGCAACCAACGCCATGCCCCCTGGGCATCCGCGGCACCCCCGACGCCTACCAGTCCTGGCGCCACGGCTAGGGATGGGGGGGTCGCTCGTGGTCGGCCGCCGCCAGTGCGCCTGCGGGAAGGCCATCGCCGGAGTTATTGACCTTCGCGGGATCCCACCAGACTCGCCACTACATGAGGCTCGAGCAGCCCCTGATCATGACCAATCATCTGACGCACGTAGCGTCATTCACCGCACGCGTCGCGCAAAGGCCCATCCATGACGATCTGTTCCAACCGCTGCCGCTCCCTCCTGCTCCAGAGCATCCTCTGCTGCGCAGCCGTCGCCGCCTTTGCCGAGGACAAGCCGGCTGCTCCAGCCCCGGCTCCGGCCCCACCATCAGCCCCCGCCCCCGCCCCAGCCGCTGCCCCCCCGACACCGCAGCCACTTCCTCTGCGCAACCAGAGCGCGAATGTTCCGCCCTATCATCGACCGCATCAGGTGACTGAGGTCATCGAGGTCGAGAGCGCTGAGGATCTGCAAGCCAAGCTCCATGCCCTGGTCGAAGGCGGTCTCACCATCACCTCCATGGCCACAGTCCCCAACCCCACTGGGAAATCCCTCTTGATCGTAGTGGGCATGCCGCAGCCCCAGATGATGATGAGGCCCGGGCCGATCCAGCCGCCTGGTCGTCCGGCACCAGCAGCTAGCGTACCGCAGCAACAGCCCCAGCCGCCTCAGCCACAGAGTCTAACTGCACCTGGACCGCAATAGGCAGCACCGTCCGATGGCCGTGTGGGGCTTCACTGCCAGTGCCAGATCTGGGTTCACGGCGTCGCTGCATCGGTGTCCTGCCTGGTCACTGGCGGGAGTACTGCGAGTCCTACCACGAGACTCCGGGTCGTTCGCTGGGTGGCGTACCGATGTTACATCCTGACCAAGCGGACTCAGCCATGTCGGATGAGCCTCGAATCCAAACTATGGGCATAGTAATTTCTAAGTGGAGATTTCCAAGTAATCTAGGTGTGATCGATGACTGCTGGAAAAGATGAGCTGGGTGTTTCCACGAATAATCTGCGCCAGAAGTAAGCACAACCATTACTTGACTCCAGTTGCTTTTACTCCAAGGTCCGCGCCACCAACCAGGGGCCTGAACGCGTGCACATAATTGGCCGCGCCTTTGCACTCGAAGTACCGCTGGCTGTCCTCGCCGCCGTGGGTGGTCTCGCGTCTTGCTCCGTCGGCGTAGGCCCGAATGGCCAGGGCGGGGTGTTGATCGAGAGCGTCGATCTGGTGCCACCCAATGCATCGGGTGGCCAGCAGGCGCTGTCGCCCGGGCTGGCGAATTTCATCGTGCTCGGCGAGGCGATCGACAGCTCAACGACCAGCACCGATGCCTCGGCAACGATCAGCGATAAGCACGGGTTCTATCTCGGTGTGCCTGATGATGAAGGCTATCCGCAGCATTTCGCCAATTAAATGTCGTCTTTCCGCTTCCGACCTCGGCATGTGATTACGGAGCCCTTATGAGAAAGCCGCCTCATCCGGTTCTAGCGCTCGTCCTCGTGCTGTGGGCCTGCGCTGCCCTGGCCACGGGAGCGGATGCCGTTCCGTCGCCCATGCTCACAGCGCAAGGCCGTCTGACCGAGAATGGCGGTCCGGTGACAGGGTCGCGCACCTTCACCTTTACCATCCTCCAGAGCGACGGTACGCCGGTCTGGACCTCCCCCAGCATGCCCATCCAGGTGGTCAGCGGCCTTTACGCCGTGCTGCTCGGCAATACCTCGCTGAACGGGATGCCGGCGATACCAACCAGCATCCTCACCCAGGTCGGCTTGCAGCTGCAAGTCCAAGTCGGCAGCTCGACCTTGCTCCCGAATGTCGCCATCGTTCCTGCGATGCAGGCGGATCTCGCTTTCAGCGTCGCTCCCGGCGCAGTCTCCGACGGCGCCATCACGTCGGTCTCGTGGACGAAGATCACGAGCACGCCGACCACCTTGGCGGGATACGGCATCGTCGACGCAGTGCACAGTGGCAGTGGCGGTCCCTCGACCATTTCGGCTGGTGTCGGCGCTCCGACGGGCGGCAGCCCAGGTGATCTCTACATCCAGACCGATACCCAGCAGCTGTACCAGGACATGGCCGGAACCTGGACGATCATCTCCGGCGGGGCGGTCGGTCCGCAGGGTCCAGCGGGCCCTGTTGGCGCGGCCGGCCCTGTCGGCCCTGTCGGCCCAGTTGGTCCTGCCGGAGTCCAAGGTGCCGCCGGTGCACCAGGTGCGACCGGCGCTGCCGGTCCTGCCGGCCCTGCTGGAGCTGTCGGGCAGGCAGGGCCGGTCGGCAGTGCGGGTGCGACGGGGCCTGCGGGACCGGCTGGCGCTGTTGGCCCTGCGGGCCCTGCGGGTCAGCAAGGCCCGACCGGCCCAGCTGGAGCCGTCGGACCAGCAGGTCCAGCAGGAGCCATTGGCGCCCAGGGCCCACAGGGACTGGTCGGCCCGTCCGGTGCCCAGGGGCCAGCCGGCGTCGCCGGCCCGACTGGCCCGGTCGGTCCGCAAGGCCCGACCGGTGGCATTCCGGTGCGCGTGATCTCGGGGGTGACCACCACCATCACCTTGCTGTCGACCGATGCGAACAACACGGTCGTCGCGCTCTGTGGCTCCCTCTCCAGTACCTCCGGCTCGATGACGATACTGCTGCCGCCGGCGAGCTCATTCAGCGCTGGCGGGATCGTCCATCTGTCGGTGAACAAGCAGTCGCTGTCGTCACCGGGATGCAGTTACTCCATCAATGGCGGAGATAGCCTCTTCCTCAACGATGTCAGCTATGCCAACGCCACCTCCAATCCTGCGGTCATCACGCCGGCAGCGGCCTCGCCCTATAGCGTGCTGCCCAACGACATCGCCTTTTACAGCAATGGAAGCACGACATGGTACCAGATTCGCTGAAACCCACTGGAGGGATGCCGGGCGAGCAAGTGCGGATGCATCACCATGGGTGAGCCCTACCTCAGCGAGATTCTCATCCTGGCGTTCAATTTCGCCCCCACGGGATACACCTTCTGCAATGGGCAGACCATGCCCATCAACCAGAATGCCGCGCTGTTCAGCCTGCTGGGCACGACGTTCGGCGGCAATGGCACGACGACCTTCCAGCTGCCCAATCTCCAGGGCCAGACCCTCGTCCATTTCGGCGCCCCTCCTGGGAGCGGGACGGCGATCCTGCTCGGGCAGGCAGGCGGCGAGGTGGCCGTGACGCTGACAAATCCCCAGATGCCTGCCCATGCCCATGCGCTCATGGCGCAGCCGCAAGCTGCGAATACGGAGGATCCGACCGGATCCTATCTCGCCAATCAACGCAGCAATGCCTACGCACGCACCGCCACCCAAGAGCTTGGTGCTGGTGTTGCCACGACGTTGTCGCCCGCCGGGATGGGCACTGCTGGCGGGAGCCAAGCGCATGAGAACCAGCCTCCATTCCTGGTAGTGAACATGTCGATTGCGCTGGTCGGCATCTTCCCGAGCAGAAGTTGACCATCATGCCTGCCAGCGCGACCCGGACAGAGGCAAGGAGCGGCCATGCCATCCGATAACTTTGTGGCTGAGTTGAGCATCTTCCCCTTCAATTTCGCCCCGACCGGATTCGCCTTCTGCAATGGCCAGACCATGGCTATCTCCTCGAATACCGCACTCTTCAGCCTCCTGGGGACGACTTACGGCGGCAATGGGACGTCGACCTTCCAGCTTCCGAACCTGCAGGGCAGCACGCCGATCGGCATGGGTCAGGGACCTGGACTGTCCAGTCGGAGCATCGGCGAGGTCGGTGGCGAGGAGTCGGTGACGCTGACCATCAGCCAGATGCCGGCGCATGCGCACCAGCTCCAGGCGCTCGCGAGCGGGGCCAATGCCAACGCGCCTGGGCCGACGGCCATGCTCGGCATACCGCGAGACAATGCCTATTGCGGAGGAGCCTCCTCCTTGGTGGCGATGGAGGGGGACAGCGTGACTATCACCGGTGGGAACCAGCCCCATGACAACCGATCGCCCTATCTCGGGGTGAACATCTGCATCACCCTGACCGGCGTCTTTCCGTCGCGGTCATGAAAATGCCCTGCGAGCGCGTGCATGCAGGTGGTCCTGACCATGGTGGCGCATTCCCGGATGCGCCGCCGCGGTGCGTCCTGAGCAGCCGTGCAGCAGCACGGCGTACCGAGCGGTGTCGACCTGCCGCAGCGTCAAGGAGATGCCATGCCCAGTGAACCCTTCGTCGGCGAGATCAGCATCGCCGGATTCAACTTCGCCCCGACCGGCAATGCCCTGTGCGATGGGTCGCTGCTTGCGATCTCCCAGAACGCCGTGCTCTTCGAGCTCATAGGGACGACCTATGGCGGCGATGGCCAGACGACCTTCGGCCTGCCTGATCTGCGCGGTCGCGTCCCCGTCCATCTCGGCCTTGGCTATGTCATCGGTCAGGTCGGCGGCGTGGAGCAGGTGACCCTGACTGTGCCCCAGCTACCCAGTCACAACCATCAGATCGCAGCCTCTGCCGGCGGAGGCAACTGCCAGACGACCGCCGGGGCGACCCTGGCGACACCTCGCGATCCTGCCTACTGCATCCCGGCGAGCGGTGCTGCGGTGGCGATGGGCGCCGCCGCGATCGGCTTGGCTGGCAGCAGCCAGCCGCACGACAACATGCCACCCTTCCTGGCGATGACCTACTTCATCGCGCTGTATGGAATCTTTCCGTCGCAGAACTAGCCCGAGGTGAGCCCATGAACGATGCGAAACAGGCGATCAATCGCCGGAACTTCTTCGGCCTGCTGGGGACGGGGGTCTCCTATGGCAGCCTGCTTGCGGCCGCGCCCGCCATGGCCTCCGAGGAGCTTGGCTGGTCCAGGCGCGATCGGCCGTCAGCGGCGGTCGGGGTGATCGTGCCGCGCTCCCACCTTTACAGCGGCATGGGGGCTTCCTTCCAGGCTGGCTTGGAGATGGCCCTTGGCGCATTCTCGCTGCAGGGCCGGGAGATCGCGGCTGAGGTCGCCATGATCGATGTCGGCGGCGCCGGACTCCAACGGGTGCTGACGCAGATGCTCAGCACCCATCGTCCATCAATCATCCTCGGGATGCTCGATGCACGCTTGGCCGAGCAGGCGGCCAGCATCTGCGCCAGCGATGCGCTGTTCATCGACTGCAGCGCTGGTGCCATCGTTGCCTTGGCATCGCGTGCGCAAACCAGGCATCTGCGCTGCACCCTCGGCCAATGGCAAAGCGCCTTTGCGCTCGGCCGCTGGGCCGCGGGCCAGGGCAAGCGCGCCGCTATCCTCTCGACCTTCTACGATGCCGGGTACGACGGCCTCTATGCCTTCCGCCTGGGATTCGAGGAGGGTGGGGGGGAGGTCCCTCAGGCGGTCATCATCGATGCGCCGCATAAGCCGCTCGGCATCGCCGCTGCCCTCACCGCGGTCGCCCGCCAGGCGCCGGATGTGGTGTATGCCGCCATCCATGACCACCAGGCGGGACCATTCATGGCAGCCTGGTCGGCGAGCCCATCCGCCGCCGATGTCCTGCTGGTCGCCAACCCATTCATGGTGGAGCATGCCTGTCAGCATGCGCAGCTGACGCCGGCCGAAGGCGTGCTGGTCTGCTCTTCCTACGATCCGGCGCTGGCCGTGCCCGAGAATCAGGATTTCCGCCGCCGATTCCAGGAGCGCCACCAGCGCATGCCAGACGCATACGCCGTCCTCGGCCATGATGCGGGCACGCTGGTCGCCACGGCACTCGGTCGTGCGCCGGCGGGAGCATCGGTCCAGGAGCTCATGGCTGCGTGCACGCCCTTCGCGATCGACAGCCCACGGGGGCGCATCGCCATGGATGCCGAGGTGGGATCGCTTCGCATGCCGCATTACCTTTCGCTATGCAGCTGGTCGCATGCGGGGCTGGAACGACGTATCATCGATCGGGTCGAGTCTATCGATGAGACTGATCCGCGCATGATTGCACTGCGTGACGGGCTGCGATCCGGATGGGTGAACCCCTATATGAGCGTGTAGGCTGGCGAGGGCGGGGCCACCCTGCCGTCCCCGTGCGGCCAGCATGGTCCCGACCAAATGAGGCAAGCAGCAGGCCGGCATCCCGCCGGATGCCGGCCGTGAACCTGGACGGCGATATCCCGTTCATCATCCAGGCCCCCACCGCACCGTGACGGTCGGCGCCGTGCCACCCTGCAGGAGGCCAGCCATGGCTGAACATGCCGCGGACTCGATCGGCGAAGGCAGGCTCGACCTCGTGCCGATGATCGATTGCATCAAGCTCCTGCTGCTCTTCTTCATCCTGACCACCAGGTTCACCGTCATGGACCAGGCCATCGCCAGCCTGCTGCCACCTTCCGGGCAGGCGCAGCCGACCCGGGTGGAGGCAGCGAACCCGCCGAGGCAGATCATGCTCTCGCTCTACCCCGAGGGCTTCCAGCCCTCGGACTACCGTGACCAGATGCTGGCGCTGAAGCAGCACGGTGCCGGCGGGGAGGTGCTCGCCAATGCGCAACTGCGCATAGGCGGCGATGAGCCGTTGCACATCTCCGGCACCATCCTGAGCGGCAGAGGCGATGGCGCGGCGCTGCTGCATGAGATGGAACGCATCCACGACTATGTGTACTGGGCCCTGCGCGAGCGCGAGATCGCAGGTGCTCCAGAGCGCCGGGAACAGGAACCGGTGGTGATCCAATGCTTCAGCGGACTGTCCTGGAAATTCGCCCTGATCGCCTATGACGCGGTACGGGCGTACGAGGCCGACAGGACCGGCCTCCAACTGGCCACCGATCCCACCCAGTGGGCACTGGTGAGGACCATCGATTTCGCTCCGCCACAGGTGCGCAACATCCGCGCCAACCAACTGGGCGAAGAGCTGTACGACGTCATCAATCGGAAGTAGGGGCGGTCACTTGGGCCGCACCGGGGCAGGTGGCTGCCGAAACGATCGTGTATGAGCTATGGCGAAGCGGTCAGCGTTGCATCTACGGTGGCGATAACGGGGCTGGATGCCTCGACGTGCACGAAGCCGGATAGGCCGACCTGTTGCATTTGCATCAGCACCCGGCGGTTGGCATTGCCGATCGAGAGCGACTTCAGCTTCCCCTCATGGATGAGGCCGAACATCCAGCCGATGAGCGCGGAGGAGAGCAGTCCGATGCTGCTGAGATCGATATGGACGGGGACGGTCACGCCGCGGATCCAGACGATCGATCGCAGCTCGGACAATCCGTTATGATGGGCTGCATCCTTCTCTACCGTGATGAAGATTCCACCTTCAGTCTGGCGGACAGCGAATGGCACATTCTTGGGTGGAGTGAGAAGGGACTGCTGCATGCGGGCAGAATCCTGAGTAGGAGGCATCTGAATGCCAGTGGAAGTTGAGCTATCGCCCTGCTAATGATCAACGGATACGTCCGTGTCTGAAGTCTGTTGAATGCTGTCCCACAGCATGCTTGCGCCATCAGGTAGGCATGTGGAAGGGAGCCTCGGCGGCGCGACGAAACTGTTGCAGTCGACTCCTATCTGCGATCCCTGCCTGGGAATGGCGCCAGTTGAGGCTGGAAGCCGGCACCGGCCGGATCACCGGCAGGTGGCGAACAGGTCATCGCAATCGCAGCCATTGCAGTCGAGAGCGGCCCCGGGCGGGCCCTGGGAGTCACTGACCCTGGCAGATCGTTGGCCAGAGGTCATAGTGGAGGAGGGAATGCCTGGCATGGTGTGATGAACCACAAGCCGCCAGGCACTTGGTAACGGAACCGCTGGTCTGTTGCAGGCGATGCATGCAGTCAGGTCCGTCGGCCAGGAGCCCGGGCTCCAGCAACGGTGGCCGTGCGCCCCCCGTACTCTCTACTGACTCTATGACCTCAGCCAATCCGCCCTCGACTCCCAAACAGCCGGCCATGCCGGAAGCCATTGGTGGCTTTAGACTGCTCGAGAAGCTGGGGTCGGGCAGCATGGGGATGGTGTACAAGGCGACCCAGGTCTCGATGGCGCGCACGGTCGCGCTCAAGGTGATCCCGGCGCAATTGGCGATGAACGCCTTCTTCACCAAGCGCTTCGTCGCCGAGGCGCATGCCGCCGGGAAGCTGGTCGATCCCCATGTGGTGAAGTGCTACGATGTCGGTCAGGCGGATGGCTACTGGTACATGGCGCTCGAATTCGTCGGCGGGGGGGACGCCGCGCGGTTGGCCAAGGGCAATGGTGGCGCGCTGTCCGAGGCAAGGGCGCTGGAGATCATCCGCGACTGCGCTTCCGGCCTCAAGGCGATCCAGCAGGCCGGCCTCGTCCACCGCGATATCAAACCGGCGAACATCCTGCTGACCGACAAGGGCCTCGCCAAGCTGGGGGATCTCGGCCTGGCACGCGGCCGAGGAGAGGAAGAGGGGGTGATCGCACATGGCGGAACGGTCGGCACGCCGGCGTACATCTCGCCGGAGCAGGCTGGTGGAGCTGATCTCGATATCCGCTCCGACATCTATTCGCTCTGCGCCACCCTCTACAAGCTGGTGACAGGGCATGCGCCATTCAGCGGAGCGACGGTCTGGGATGTGGTGGCGAAGGTGATCAATGAGCGCGTGCCCGATCCACGCTCGGTCGCACCTGCGATATCGGCACGGACGGCGGCGATCATCCTCACCGGCACCAGCAAGGATGCGCTGCACCGCTACCAGGATCCGCTGGAGCTGAAATCGGACATCGAGCTGGTGCTCGAGGGTAAGGACCCGGCCGTCGCCATGAAGCTTGCCGCCTCATCGGTCAGGGCACCCCGTGCTGCCCGCGCCGCCGACCAGCCTCGCCAGGCTGCCCGTGCGGTGGCGGGCAGCGTACCTGCTGCAGGACGCACTCCGCGCCGCGAGGAATCCCCGCCCCGCCGCCGCCTGCCGCGTTGGGTGCGCAGGCTGGCATGGGGCATCGGATCGGCGGTGGTGGCCGGAGCGCTGGGCCTGCTCATGCTCATGCTGATCGGCTCGCGACAGAAGGTCGAGGAGGCGGCGGCCAGGCACAACGAGGCGCGCGCCCAGTTCGAGAAGGAGGCAGCGTCCATCGCGCTGGCCAAGCCCGAGGCCGAGACGGCCATGGCGGTGAAAGCCCCCAAGCCACCTTCCCCTGCTGCCGCTGGCGTGGCGAAGCCGCAGGGCAGTGACCAGCCGGATGCGGAGATCGAGCGCATCGCGGCAGCGCGTATGGCCATGCGGCCGGAGGAGCAGATCGCACAGGTGGTTGCCGATCTGCGCCGCCTCAACAGCGATTACGATGGCAAGATCGATTTCACCGCTTCCGATGGCCAGGTCACCGAGCTGTCGCTCAGCACCTTGGCGATCAGCCGCATTTCGCCACTTGCGACGCTCAAGAAGCTGCGCGTCCTGAGCTTGCGCGGCGAGCGCCCGGACAACAAGGGCAACCTCGACAATCTCGCCCCGATCCGCTTCCTGCAGCTGAACACCTTGGATGTCTCGAACAACACCATCCTGGACCTGTCGCCGATCGCATCGCTCCCTCTCTCAACCCTCATCTGCCAATCCAACATCATCAAGAAGCTCACTCCCCTGCATGGCATGAAGATTCGCCGCCTCGATCTCGCCGACAACATCATCGCCGATCTCACCCCGCTCGGCGGCATGCCCTTGGAATCGCTGAACCTCTCGGGCAACCAGATCCACGACCTGAGCGCGCTCTCCGGGCTGCCCTTGACCGTCTTGGACATCTCGCGCACGGCGGTCCAGGACCTCACTCCGCTCAAAGGCATGCCGTTGGCCCAGGTCTCCCTGATCGCCTGCGAGGTCAGCGACGTCTCCGTCCTGGCAGGGTCGCCGCTGAAGCAGGTGCTCCTGACGCCCGAGGGCATCACCTCCGGCCTGAAGGAGCTGCGTGCCCATGCCACCATCAGCCATATCGATGACCACTGGAGCGAGCAGCTCGACACCGCGCCCGAGTTCTGGAAGCGGCTCGATGCGGGGGAATTCACCGGCCAGGCCATCGGCGATCAGCCGATCGACGCCCCGAAGGGGCAGAATGTGCTGGCCAATGGCTCGTTCGACAGCCGCATCGGCAAGCGCCAAGTCGGCTGGATACTCGGACCGGGGGCGCGGGTCGAGCAGGAGCATGGGCAGCATTTCCTGCGCCTGACGGCAGCAGCTCCGAGAGCAGGCATCATGAGCAGCCGGTGGCTCATGCTCAAGCCGTCGTGGACGACGCTGACGATCTCGGTACGCATGCGCGCGTCAGGATTGACCATCGGCAAGCAGCAGGATTCCTGTGCGCGCCTGCTGCTCTGGTACTCCTCCAAATCCGGCGAACGCATCGGACCCTGGCCGGACATGCCGGAGATCGGGGCCGATGGCGATTGGATGGTGCATGAGTGCACGGCAGCCGTCCCATCCGGAGCCGACCGGCTCATGATCGCCTGCCAGCTCTACCTGGCGACTGGCACGGTCGATTTTGCCGACGTTTCGGTAGTGGCGCACTAAGTCTTGATCTGGTGATCAGTTGGGCGGATTGCAGTACGGAGGTACTGGAGGCGCAAGCTGCCGGAGATGCGGTACAGCGTGTCGCTCTGTAGGAATTATCCCCATGACGCGTCGACAGAGTGCACTACGCTGCCCCCCATCACCAACACCCTAGCCTGTGGATGCCCCCCATGCGCCAAGTTCCCATTCCTCTCCGCCTCGCTCTCGCAGGCTGCGCAGTCGTGCTCTGCGTCAGCTGCGGCACGACGGTCGTCTACGAGACGGCCCCCGCACCTGCCCAGCCCCCCCCGGGTCCGCCGCCCGCAGAGGTCGTGGTCCAGGAACCGGCTCCTCAGGCAGAGATCGTCGTTCAGACCGCCCCGCCCCCCCCTCGCTACGAGGTCATCACCGCCCAGCCATCATCGCGCCACATCTGGGTGCATGGCCACTGGTTCTGGCGTGATGGCGGCTGGGTCTGGCTGCCTGGTCATTGGATCCGCCGTCCGCATGATGGCGCGGTGTGGATCGAAGCCCGCTGGGAAGTCCGCGGCAACAACTACGTCTACGTCCAAGGCCACTGGCACTAACGTGCCGACGCCGACGTGAACGGGATGCCGCCATCTCGGCGGTCATCCCGCTCGTTCCTTCAGCCGCTCGACGCACCCTCCGGAGATCCCGGAGGGTGTTTGCGTGTCATTGCGGGCAGCCCGTCATGAGGACGGTCGAGAACGACGGGAAGCGTGCGTTCAGAGTGCTGGCGGGCCTTGCCGCCGGCGTACCTGTCAGACCGCGCGGCGCCGGATGCCGGTGGAGCGCAGCGCCATGAGCAGGGCCAGGCTGAGGATGCTGACGCCCAGGCCGTGGCCGCAGCCACTGCTGCTCGAGGAGGATGGCGGCGTGCCGTCGGTCACCAGTTCCTCCAGGTTGTTGTACGTGGCGCTGGAGGCCAGCGGGATGACATTGGTGTCGAGCGTGTAAGTGGCACGGATATCGTGCAATCCGGTGGCCAGCAGCGAGGTGGTGTACGAGGCGGACACGGTGGAGCCGGCACCGCTGACGGCCACTGCTGCCAGTTCAGTATCAGTATCGAAGAAGGTGACCACGCCGTCTGGTGTGCTGCCATTGCCGGATTCCACCGAGGCGGTGAACGTGACCGAAAAGCCGGCCAGGACCGGGTTCTGCGACGAGCTGACCGTCAGGATGGTGACCGCGGCGGCGTTGACGGTCTGGGTCAACTGCGGAGCGGAGGTGATGCAGGCGAGATGGGTGGCGTCACCGCCATAGCTCGCGGTGATGGTATGCGTGCCGAAGGCCAGCTGGTTGAAGCCATAGGCCGTGACATTGGTGTAATAGGTGACGTTGTTGACCACGGTTGTCTCGGTGGTGACGGTCGCGATGCCCGATGCCCCGCCCGGCGATGCCATCGGGCTGCCATCGGAGAAGAAGTTCACCTCGCCGGTCAGGGCCGATCCATCTGCGGCCGTTATCGTCGCGCTGAATGTCACCAGATCCCCGAAGGTGCTGGTGGGGATGCCCCCGACCAGCGGCGACGAGGAGGTCAGCACGATGGTGGTGGAGGTCGACGCGGTGTAGGCGACGATGGCGGTGACCGCACCGCCTGAGCTGTCATTGATGGTGACGCTGATGGTGAAGGTGCCGAGGTTGGGATAGACATGGATAAGATTGTTGGTGACCGTGAAGACCGCCGGACTTAAAGCAGCATTCACGGTCGAGACCGTGGTGTCGGGATCCGGGGCCGTTCCATCACCCCAGTTGATCGTCGCGGTGAAGGTGCTCGGATCGCTGGGGATGTAGTCCTGGAAGGAGGCGATGGTGGTGCCTGGATTGACGGTGACGGTCCCGCTGGCGACACCGGTGCCGATGACCTGCACGGGCAGCACGGTGAAGGTCGGAGCGGAGGGGAGCACGCCGGAGGTGCCGCTCGCAACAGTGGGGCTGCTACCGGAAGTGTCGGTGACCATCAGGGAGATCAGCCCAGGGCCTGCGTTGGCGAAGGCCGCAACCCCCGATACGGACACCACGTAGACATTCGCGGTCGACGTGAGCGTGACGAGGAAGCCATGGTTACCGCTGGATCCGGAGAGGGTATTACCGCCACCGGAGGTCGGGCCCCAGGACATCGTCAACGTCGCGGACGTAGCGGCACCGCTGTCGTCGAAGAAGGTCGCGATCTGGGAGGTGAACGGCTCTGCCTCGATCGGCGCCTGGGGCAGGATGGTGACATTCGCGACCAGGGCGCAGGCGCGCGATCCCACCATGGCGATGACGAGGAGCAGCAGGAATCGGGTGAAGGCGGAGACGCGGTCGGACATGCGGGCCCCAGGTTCGGCTTAATGTGAAGCCGCAGGATAGGTGCCTTGCCCAGCTTGCCAACCGATACACGGTGCCAGCCCACGTTCATCGATGAGCGCGACATCAAGGTGCAGGAAGTCTGCGTAACGGGCAGCCCGGCTCGGCCATAGGGAGGGGAAGGGCCACGCTCGGTTGCACCGCGCTCCGCCGGCAGGGGCACGCTCGCTGGCATCTCCAGCCGCCCTGGATTGCCGGGTTCAGAAGGAGTTGTCCCCGACCTGAGGCGGTTCGAGCGTCGTCGGTTCAAGGGCTTCCGGCACGCTCAGGCCCGCTATGCCCTGGTTCTCCGGTCGGCCGGCGATGAAATGGTCGCTGCCGGTCTCGCTGCCATCGGGGGCAAAGGCCTTCCACAGACCGGATCGCCGGCCATCGATGAAGAGACCGGCCTCCTTTACCGTGCCGGATGGATAGTACCACTCCCAATGGCCGACCCGGACCTCCAGGCCATCGGCCACCATGTAGTTGCCGCTGGAGGTCACGGAGCCATCGGGGGCGAGGGTGCGCCAGCGACCGACCCGGTGGCCCTTCATCACCCATCCCTGCCCGTTCGCGACCCCGGTCGCTGTATAGGTCGTCCACCGGCCATAGGGCAGGCCGTTGAGCATGGTGCCTTCGGCCACCAGGGTGCCGCCCGGATGGAAGGAGCGCCAGTGGCCGGCGCGGGTCTCGCCATCCATGAACCCCTCCAGGCGCACGCTGCCATCGCCATAGGCATGGCGGACCGGACGCAGGCTCGCGCTGTGGTCGGTCAGGGGCATGCCTGCCTGGTAGAGGGCGATCCGCTCGTTGAAGGCGGTGCGTTCCTCGGCGCTGCATTCGCGCGCCGCCGCTTGCTGCCAGCAGACCGCCTGAGCGACATCGCCCGCACGTGCGTATGCGGCGGCGACGGTGTCCTTCTCCTCGGCGCTGAGCATGCGCCCCCTGGTGTGCACCATATCCTGGGCGACGGCCAACGCCTCCACCGGGTCGAGCAGCCGCTGGTCGCAGGCGAGCGACCAGGCCAGGTCGTTGAGCTGCTCGCACAAGTCGCGCAACTGCTCGTCCTCGCGCGCATCCTCCTGGTCGGCGATCACGGCAGCGGCGACCAGGGAGGGATGGCTATGCATCACCTGGGACAACGAGCCGCCCGGTGACTTGGCAGTGAGCAGATCACGCAGCGCGCGATCGCGCAGCGCGTAGCGCCGCAGCAGGCGCGGCAGCAGTTGATCCTGGGAATAGGGGAACCACAGCGCCAGGGTGAAGCGATCCATGCCCCAGGTGCGCAGATCGGGAAGCGGCCCGTTGGTGCGGCGCATCAGCGACATGGCACGGTAGAAACCATCCAGCCGTGCCAGCAGGGGTACGGGGATCGCCACAGGAGGCGGAAGTTCGTCATCACCGCGCAGCATCTTGGCAGCGGTGAGGGCGAAGGTGCTCAGCCAGCCCGGGAGTGGAGCGGCGGGGGTCGCCGCCTGGGCGGGGTCTCGGTCCAGGTGCTGCTCGATCAGCCAATCCTGCAGCGCGTGCACCATCCGGCCTGGCAGCTCGGCAAGGGCCGCCTGGTCATGGGCGGTCAGTTTCATCCCCGCCCTGGTCAGCAGTGTCCCGGCGTCGAGCCCAGCGGGGTCGGCTTCGGCGGTGAAGCCGAGGTTCGCGGATGCGTCCAGGCCGGTGATGGTCAGGTCGAGCCGGGAATCGCCGCGCATCACCGTCCAGCGTTCGGTCTCGCGGTCCACTGGCAGGACGTCCTGGTAGAGGTGGATCTCCAGGAGGTCGTGCATGCGGCAGCCATCGATGCTGAGCACCCGCTCCTTGACCTGGAAGCCGGCCTGCTGGGCGAGCGATCCGGGCGCCACGGCGGTGATGATCGCGGCTGCCGCATGGCTGTCGTTGCCGGGTGCCGGCTCCCAGAACACCATTGGCCGGTCGACCTCGCCGGCGCGCAGGTGGTTCTGGGAGATGGCGGCATTGGCGATGGCGATCTGGGCCGGCGAGGCTGCCGGAGGTGCGACCTGCACCGCTGGTGCGCCCGGCTGCGGAGGGGTGGGCGGGCCAGGTACCGCCGGCACAGGAGCGGGAGCATCCGCCGCCCCGGCTGGCAGGGCGAGAGCGAGGGCGAGCAGGAGTCCGGATGCCATGCCGGATGGGCGGCGAAACGGACGGGAGGCTGCAATGACCGGTGGCATCCCGGCATGCATGCCGGCCCGCCCGACCGGGAAGAGGGTCGCCATGAGAGAACGTACGTGGCGATGGCGAGGACGTTGGCGCGCTCCACCCATGCGCATCAGGGTGGGGTGGACGCCGGCCCCGGCCGGGCGCCCTGGCGGCCAGGTGGCTATGCCTTGAAACGGCACGAGCCCGGCCATGGGGCCGGGCTCGTGTCCTGATCGCAGAACCGACGCTTCAGTAGACGGCGCCGGCGATCGGCGTCTCGTCATCCTTGAGATCGGTGATCATGGCTTCGACGGTCAGCATCAAGCCGGCGATCGAGGCCGCGTTCTGCAAGGCCACGCGGGTGACCTTGGCGGGGTCGACGACCCCGGCCTTGACCAGATCCTGGTACTCGCCGGTGCGGGCATTGTAGCCCTCGTTCTGCTTGCGCGAGAGGATCTCGGCAACCACGACGGCACCATTCTGACCGGCGTTCTCGGCGATCTGATGCGCCGGGGCGCTGACCGCACGCAGCACGATCTCGACGCCGAGGCGCTGATCGCCTTCGACGGTCTTGGCGAGCGCCTCGATGGCGCTACGGGAGCGCAGCAGGGCCACGCCGCCGCCGGGGACGATGCCTTCCTCGACGGCTGCCCGGGTCGCATGCAGGGCGTCCTCGATGCGGGCCTTCTTCTCCTTCATCTCCGGCTCGGTGGCCGCACCGACATTGATCACCGCGACGCCGCCCGACAGCTTGGCGAGGCGCTCCTGGAGCTTCTCGCGATCATAGTCGCTGGTGGTGGTGTCGATCTGCTGCTTGATCTGGGCGATGCGCGACTGGATGTCGGCCTTCTTGCCTGCACCTTCGATGATGGTGGTGTTCTCCTTGTCGATGGTCACCTGCTTGGCGCTGCCAAGGTCGGCGATCTCGATCGACTCGAGCTTCTCGCCGAGGTCCTCGGCGATGAATTTGGCACCGGTGACGATGGCGATGTCCTTGAGGATCTCCTTGCGGCGATCGCCAAAGCCAGGGGCCTTGACCGCGGCGACGTTGAGCACGCCACGCAGCTTGTTGACCACCAGCGCCGCCAGCGCCTCGCCTTCGACCTCCTCGGCGATGACCAGGAACGGCTTGCCGGCCTGGGCGACCTTCTCGAGCAGGGGCAGGAATTCGCGCAGGTTCGAGATCTTCTTCTCATAGATCAGGATCAGCGGCTTCTCCAGGTTGACTTCCTGGTTCTCATTGCCCGCGGCGAAGTAGGGCGAGATGTAGCCCTTGTCGAACTGCAGGCCTTCGACCAGCTCCAGCTTGGTCTCGGTGCTCTTGGCCTCCTCGACGGTGATGACGCCGTCCTTGCCGACCTTGTCCATCGCCTCTGCGAGGAGCTTGCCGATCGACTCATCGCTGTTGGCGCTGATGGTGCCGACCTGGGCGATCTCGGCCGAGTTCTTGATCTTGGTCGCGAGCTTGTTGATCGAGTCGACCGCGGCCTGGACCGCCTTGTCGATGCCCTTCTTGACCTCGGTGGGATTGGCGCCGCTGGCGGTGACCTTGAGGCCCTCGCGGTAGATCGCCTCGGTGAGCACGGTGGCGGTGGTGGTGCCGTCGCCGGCGACCTTGGAGGACTTCTCAGCCACTTCCTTGACCAGCTGTGCGCCGATGTTCTCGAAGTGGTCCTTGAACTCGATTTCCTTGGCCACCGTCACGCCGTCCTTGGTGACGTTGGGTGCGCCGAAGGACTTTTCGATGACCACGACCTTGCCGGTCGGTCCCATGGTGATCTTGACCGCGTCATTGAGCGTCTGGATGCCGATGAGGATCTTGCGGCGGGCATCTTCGCCGAATAGGAGCTGCTTAGCCATTGGGGATGTTCCTGAGTAGATGTGTGTATTGGAATGGAGGGAGGAAGGTCACGGCAGAGGGGATCGTGCGCGGTGCCGGGCCGAAGCCTGCGTGCCAGCGCGTGATCACCCCGGTCCGGGAGTCGTTCAGCCGAGCTTGGCGAGGATGTCGGACTCGCGCAGGATGATGACATCTACGCCGTCGACGGTCAGCTCGGTGCCGCTGTACTTGCCGAACAGGATGGTCTCGCCCACTGCGACGTCGGGCTTGGCGCGCGTGCCGTTGTCCAGCAGCTTGCCCTGGCCGACCGCGAGCACCTTGGCTTGCTGCGGCTTCTCCTTGGCATTCTCCGGCAGGATGATGCCACCGGCGGTGGTGACCTGGGGTTCAGACCTGGCGACGACGATGCGGTCGTCGAGGGGCTTGATGACGGTCTTGGTCTGGGATTGGGGTGAGGCCATGACGTGATTCCTTGATCGTGAGTTGTGTGGTTGAATGAAAGAGTGGAGGAGCTGGGGTCAGGGGAGTGCAGGCGGTGGCAGCAGGCCCACCGCCTCGCGGGCACGGCCTAGAAGTCGCCGCCCATACCGCCCATGCCGCCCATGCCACCCATGCCGCCGCCGCCTTCGTCGTGTCCGCCGCCACCGCCCTTGTCCTTCTTGGGCTCCTTGATCTCGGCGATCATGACTTCGGTGTTGAGCAGCAGGGTCGCGACCGAGGTGGCGTTGATCAGCGCGCTCTTCGACACCTTGACGGGATCGATGACGCCCGACTTGACCAGATCCTCGAAGGTGTCGCTCTTGGCGTTGTATCCGACGTTGCCCTTCTCCTTCTGCACGCGGTTGGCGATGACCTCGCCTTCCTTGCCGGCGTTCTCGGCAATGGTGACGGTGGGCAGCCGGAGCGCAGCCTTGATGATGTCGGCGCCATGCTTGGCATCGCCCTGGAGGTTGAGCTTGTCGATGCTGTCGATCGCGCGCAGGTAGGCGGTCCCGCCGCCGGCGACGATGCCTTCCTCGACTGCTGCGCGGGTCGCGTGCAGCGCGTCGTCGACGCGGTCCTTGCGCTCCTTCATCTCCGCCTCGGTGGCGGCTCCGACCTTGATCACCGCGACGCCTCCGGCGAGCTTGGCCAGGCGCTCCTGGAGCTTCTCGCGATCATAGTCCGACTTGGTGTTCTCGATCTCGCGGCGGATCTCCTTGATCCGGCCCTGGACGTCGGAGCGCTTGCCGGCGCCCTCGATCAGGGTGGTGTTCTCCTTCTCGATCTTGACGCTCTTGGCGGTGCCGAGATCGGAGAGCTCGAGGTTCTTGAGGTCGATGCCGAGATCCTCGAAGATGGCCTTGCCGCCGGTGAGGGTGGCGATGTCCTGGAGCATGGCTTTGCGGCGGTCGCCATAGCCTGGGGCCTTGACCGCAGCGCACTTGAGGATCTTTCGCAGATTGTTGACCACCAGGGTGGCGAGCGCCTCGCCTTCGACCTCTTCGGCGATGATGAGCAGCGAACGGCTGGCCTTGGCGACCTTCTCCAGCAGGGGGACGAGCTCCTGTACGGCGGAGATCTTCTTCTCGTAGATCAGGATGTAGGGATTCTCGAGCTCGGCGGTCAGGTGATCGGCGTTGGTGATGAAGTTCGGGCTGATGTAGCCGCGATCGAACTGCATGCCTTCGACGACATCGACCTCGTCCTTGATGCCCTTGCCTTCCTCGACTGTGATGACGCCATCCTCGCCGACCTTCTGCATGGCATCGGCGATCTGCTTGCCGATCGCCTCTTCATTGTTCGCGCTGATGGTGCCGACCTGGGTGATGATCTTGAAGTCGCCCTTGACCTTGATCGCCTGCTTTTCGAGGCTGGTGATCACGGCGGCGACGGCCGCATCGATGCCACGCTTGAGCTCGAGCGGGCTGGCACCGGCGGTGACCGCCTTGAGGCCCTGGATGAAGATCGCTTCGGCGAGCACGGTGGCGGTGGTGGTGCCATCGCCGGCCTGGGTGCCGGTCTTGGAGGCCACTTCGCGGACCAGGCGCGCGCCCATGTTCTCGAACTGGTCGCGGAATTCGATCTGCTCAGCGACCGTCACACCGTCCTTGGTGACCTGGGGCGTGCCCCAGCTCTTGTTGATGACCACATTGCGGCCGGAGGGGCCGAGGGTGGCTTTGACGGTACGGGCGAGCTTCTCGACACCGGAGCGAATGCGATCACGCACGTCTTCAGTGAAAATGATCTGCTTGGCAGCCATGGGGAATCTCCTGTAAGTAGGCCTGATGGTTGAACGTGAAAAGGCGTCCGTGGCGTGACCTGGGTGGTCATTGGCACGGGACAAGGTACCTATGCACGGGTTGTGCCAGAATCGGGAGCGGGATTTTTGGACAATTTGCCTCGGTTTGGGTGAAGCCGGTGCTGCTTGCCAGGGGCAACCTGGTCAATGTGACCAAGGCCTGCGTGCGGCTCGGGTGCGTTCCAGCATGATCAGCGTTTGGGTGGAGTCGGGGGCTTCGCCGTTGAGCGCGCCTGTTTGGTGCTGCTCGCAGAGCCGTTTCCACCACCGGAAGTGACTGTGTCGCTGGGCTTTGTCGATTTCGACACAGTGGTCGATGCGGGCGAGGCGGGAGTCGGTGCCGGAGCATCTGCCTTCTTGGGTTCGGATTGGGTCTTGGGCTGGCTGACGCCATCGTTCGACCGCGCCTCCCCTGCCTCGTCCTTGCTCTTCTTCTGATAGTCGGCGCTGCGATTGTAGTCGGTCTCCCAGAAGCCGCTGCCCTTGAAGATGATGCCGGCACCCACCGAGATCATGCGTTGGACCTTCGCCTTCTTGCAGGTTGGGCACTTGGTCAGCGCCGGCTCCTTGATCGACTGGAACACCTCCACGATACCGCAGTTCGGGCAGGCATATTCGTAGGTCGGCATGGCATCCTCACGGGTCGATGGGCGCAGTCAGCCCCGGCGTCCAGGGGCATGCGCGCCACCCTCCCTGATCGGGGGCACGCATTGCGGATGGGGGGAAGGCATCCTACGCTCTTGGCATGGGGCGTGCAACCGCCGTTGAGCGATGACTGTGCACGGGACGGCAGTGGCCATCCTCGGGACGGATACCGGGGTCGGCAAGACCAGGGTGACGCAGCTGCTGGTAGCGGGGCTGCGCCAGATCGGCGAGCGGGTGTGGGTGCACAAACCGGTGGCATGCGGCGGCTTCGATGGCCGGACCTGCGAGGATGGCCGGACCTTGGAGCGGCTGTGCGGCGACGGTCAGGCGGCCTCGACCATCTGCCCCTGGCAGTTCCCCGAGCCGGCCTCCCCCCACCTCGCCGCGCAGGCGGCCGGAGCAGTCCTCGACCTCGAGCGTTTGGCCGCCGCGATCCGTGGCGTGCAGGGGCAGCACTTTCTGGTGGTCGAGGGGGTGGGTGGGGTGCTGGTGCCCCTGACGCCGGCGCGCGAGACCGTGCTCGACCTGGTGGTCCGCGCTCGTCTGCCGGCGCTGATCGTCACCCGGCCGCAGCTGGGCACGCTCAACCATACCGCCCTGACGGTGATGGCGGCGCGCCATCGCGGCATACCGCTCATCGGCCTGGTGATCAACGCCGCACAGCCCTATGCCCCCTCCCTGGCCACCGAGGCGGTCGCCGGCGAATTGGCTGCATTCACCGGCCTGCCGATCATCCTGTCCATTCCCTACCAGGAGGGCAGCCCCGGCCTGGGCGCTCCGGGGTGCGAGGCGCTGACCCTGGCCCTGGCGGTGCGTGCTTGGCAGCCCCCCGCCATGCACGAGGCTCTGTGGCGATGAACCACCCCTCCAGCCCGACGTTCGCCCTGCATCAGGGGGGTGGCATGCCACTCGTTGTCCGCACACTCTGCAGCGCCTTGGCGCTGGCGTCCCTGCTCCTGTGCGGGGGCGTGGCCGGGAGCGCCGTGCTCTGGGCACTCGATAACGCCAATGCCATCGACGACCTGCATGCACCGGTGGTGCGCGAGAGCGACCCCTTCATCGCCATGGTGCCGATACGCAATCCCTACGACCGGGCGGTCAAGGTGCGCCTGCTCGATCCGACCTGCTCGTGCGCCACCCTGGAGATGTCGACCACCTTCATCCTGCCGCATCAAGCCGCCGACATGCACATCGCGGTGGTGAACAAGGACCGTTCCGGCCCGCAGCACATCGGGGTGAGCGTCTTCCTGACCGACCCCGACCTGGAGACCATCGAGGCCAACGTCTACTGGACCGTGCGGGCCGCCGTCCAGGTCGACGCCCTGCCGCCGGGGGCGAACCCGCAGGAGCGGCCGAGCGACAAGGCCTGGCAGGACATCTACCGCTATGTGGCCAAGGCCCGCCCGGACGAGCTCAACCGCCTGCGCAAGCGCATCCGCCTGAGCTGCCCTGAGGGCGAGCTGCCGACGGGCGGCCTGCGCGTCACCGGCATCGATTATCCAGGCACTTTGTGGAGCTTTGCGCCCACCACCCAGTCGGATGGCAGCATCCTCATCCTCGCCACCGCCAAGGAACCCAACGCCACGGTCGGCGAAGGAGAGACCACCGAATCGGTGGTTGTGCATACCAACCATCCCGACAAGGCGACCATCACCCTCGGCTTCCTGACCGTGATCAGCAAGACCGCCGGCTCGACCGCGCTCGATCCAGGACGCTAGCGCCAGCCAGCATCTCCGACGCCAGGCCAACCAGCGCTCGCTCACGCATCACGGTTGACCCGTGTGAGATTGCCGCTCCAATGCGCGCGACTTCGGAGGGGTGATGAGGCCACGGGTTCTGGTGCTTCGCGCGGCTGGTACCAATTGTGATGTCGAGACCGCCTATGCCTTCGACTCGGTCGGCGCCACCTCCACCACGCTGCACATCAATCGCCTACGGGAACGTCCGGCCCTGCTGCGCGAGGTCCAGATCCTCGCCATCCCCGGGGGGTTCAGCTATGGCGACGACATCGCCAGCGGGCGCGTCCTCGCCAACGAGCTGGTCAGCCGCCTGCGCGATGAGCTGTTCGGTTTCGTCGAGCGTGGCGGCTTCGTGATCGGCATCTGCAACGGCTTCCAGGTGCTGATCAAGAGCGGCCTGCTTCCCCGCCTCGACGGGGCGACGGCCCAGCAGGCGACCCTCACCGACAATACCTCGGGTTGCTACTCGGATCGCTGGGTGCGCGTGGTCGGCGACCCGGCGCGCTGCCGCTGGATCCCGGATGACCTGGAGATCGAGCTGCCGGTGGCGCATGGCGAAGGCCGTTTCGTCGCCAGCGCGCAGTGCCTGGCGCACCTCGCCGCCGAGCACCAGGTCGCCCTGCGCTACAGCAGCGGCACCAATCCCAACGGCAGCGCGGATGACATCGCTGGCATCTGCGACCCCACCGGCCGGGTGTTCGGGCTGATGCCGCACCCGGAGCGCTTCCTGCGCTTCGAGAACCATCCGCGCTGGACGCGCGAGGCCCGGCGGGCCGAAGGCGATGGCGTACGCATCTTCCGCGCCGCCGTCGCCCAGTTCGCGCCCGCGCGCCGCGGCGGCGCCGCGGCGGCGCGCGCGATCAAGCCGAAAAGCCCATCGCGTGCCGCCAGCCTGCGCCAAGCCCTGTCCACCACTGCCCGCTCCAGCTCCCGCTCATCGGAGATCCGACCATGAAGCCTACCCTCCTGGCGTCCTTGGCGCATGCCGCCATCGTACCCGCACTCCTGGTGATGCTCGCTGCCATGACCGTCGGCGCCGAGCCGGACAGCGCTCCGGCCGCCGCTGGCGGCGAGGAGAAGCAGCAGATCGACGACCGCCAGGTGGTGGTGTGGGCGAAGAAGGAGGTGTCGATCAACGCCACCGCCGACGACGAGGAGGACGTCGCCTTCCGCGAGCTCTGGTATTCGAGCTTCGACGGCAAGGATTGGGGACCGTGGGCCAAGCACGGCATCACCTTCCCCAAGAACACCCCGATCACCTGGGCGCCCAGCGAAGGACATTGGCAGATCTACCTGCGCAAGGTGCACATTTCCGGCGCCGCCAATGCAGTGCCCACTGCGGGCACCCCGGGGATGAAGGAATTCATCATCGATCGCACTCCGCCGACGGTCACCATCGGCTTCCCGCTGCCCAAGGCCAAGCTGCGCGGCGGGCAGAAGTACATCGTCAAGTGGGAGGCCAACGATCCCCACCTCAAGGCCGCACCCATCACCCTGCTATGGTCGCGCGACGGCAAGGGCACCTTCGAGACCATCGCCGATAACCTGCCGAACTCCGGCTCATACGAGTGGCTGGTGCCGCGCGACATGACCATCACCGGGCAGCTGCAGGTGCTCGCCGTCGACAAGGCCGGCAATGTCGGCTCCACCATCGCCGATTCGATCCTGGTCGATTCCGTCAATCCGCATGGCAAGGTGGTCGGTCCGCAGATCTCAGCCAAGGCCGAGGTCATGCTCGCTCTCGATATCGCCGATGTCGGTCCTGCCGGACTGGCGACCGCCCGGCTGTGGGTCAGCCAGGACGATGGCACGAGCTGGAACGAGGGGCCTTTCATCCAGGAGCCGTTCAAGTCGGTGGCCTGGAAGGCGCCCGCCGATGGACGCTTCCGGCTCGCGGTGGTGGCCACCGACCAGGCGGGCAATGTCAACGCGCTGCCCAAGGGCAAGGCCGACGACCAGTTCGTCCTGACCATCGACACCATCCCGCCCAGCATCCAGCTGGGGGCCGCGATCGGAATCGTCGAAGCCTCCAAGACCAGCTCGGCGAAGAAGTCATTCACCCCCGGCACGCGGGTGGCGGTTCCGTTCACGGTCAAGGACGCCAACCTCGCACCGAACTCGGTGTCGATCTTCCTGCAGACTGAGCCGGGCAAGCCGTGGAAGGAGCTCGCCAAGGGCCAGCCGACCGACGCCGCCTACCGCTTCGAGATCCCAACACCTGCGGCGGCCACCAAGACGGCGCGAATCAAGGTCACCGCCGAGGACCTCGCCGGCAACGTCGGCGAAGTGGTCTCGAGCGAGACCTTCGAGATCGATACCGGCACCAAGGCGGATGTCATCGATATCAAGTAGCGCTGAGCGCACGCAGGCTGCCGGTGAGCCGCTTGGCCATCCTCCAGGGATGGCGGTGCGCTGCCGGCAGCCGGTCCGGTGAGATCGTCCGTGCAGAGCGGCATGAGCGCATCCAGCTCGCCAACGCCACTAGCTGGTGCGAGCAGGCGGTGCGAGTGCACGGAGCCCGACTGGGGCTGCTACTTGTGCTGGTCGGAGTGCTCGGGGACCTTGACCGGCGTCTGCGCCGGGGCCGAGGGCGCGGCGGGGTTGACTTCGTCGTGCTCGAGACCCTTCTTGAATTCGCGTACGCTGCCGCCCAGGCCACGCAGGATCTCGGGCAGCCGCTTGCCGAACAGCAGCAAGGCCACGAACAGGATGATCAGCCAGTGCATTCCGCCGCCGAAGCCGAGGGCAGGGATGATGATCTGTGCGTCGCCCATACGGAAATCCTCTTCCTCGCCAAGGGGAACGGGTGCAGAATACCCACGGACACGGGGACCACAAGCAGGCTCCATCAGCGCTGCGACAGCGTCTTGCGGGCGGATCGCGCCTGCGTGAGCGGCTCATGCTGCCGCCTGGGGTCGCTGGGCGAGGTGCCGGCGGGCGGCAAACAGCACTTTCCCGCTTGGTCAGGGCTGCATGATGCCAAGCATGAAGCTGTTGCCGCTGCTTGATGGCCTGATATCCCCCGCCGATCTGCGCAAGTTCACCCCCTCAGAGCTGTTGCAGATCGCTGAGGAGATCCGCTATCGGATCAAGGAGACCACGTCGCGCCATGGGGGGCATCTGTCGTCCAATCTCGGCACCGTCGAGCTGACCCTGGCGCTGCATCGGGTCTTCGACTTCAGCAGCGACCGCCTGCTCTGGGATGTCGGCCACCAGGCCTACCCGCACAAGCTCATCACCGGCCGTGCCGCGCGCTTCCATACCAACCGCCAGGCGGGCGGCATCAGCGGCTTTCCCGATCCCAAGGAGAGCGCCTACGATCTCGCCAAGGTCGGCCACAGCTCGACCGCCATCTCCACCGGCGTCGGCGTCTCCGAGGGCTATCGCCGCCAGGGCCAGCACCGGCGCACCGTGGTGGTGGTGGGCGATGGCGCGCTGACCGGGGGCATGGCCTTCGAAGGCATGATCAATGCCGGGCAATTGAAGAGCGATCTCCTGGTGGTGCTCAATGACAATGGCAACTTCATCGATGCCCCGGTCGGTTCGCTCCATCTGCACCTGGACCGCATCCGCACCGGAAAGATGTACGATTACCTGCGTGCGCGCTTCATCAAGGTGCTCAAGCGCATCCCGCGCGGCAAGGGGCTGGAGAAGTTCGCCGAGCATCTCGAGCACGCGGCGCACAAGCTCATCTCGCCCGGCTACATCTTCGAGGATCTCGGCTTCCGCTACTTCGGGCCGGTCGATGGCCATAACCTGGCCGCCACCGAGGGGGCGCTGCGCCGGGTCTCGCAGCTCGAAGGGCCGATCCTGCTCCATGTGATGACCAAGAAGGGCGGCGGCTGGCAGCCGAGCCAGGACGACCCGTTGACCTTCCATGGCCCCAAGGGCTTCGACGTCGATACCGGCTATTTCCACCCCAAGGCCAAGGGCCGGAAGACCTACTCCCAGGTATTCGCCGACACCCTGCTCAGCATCGCCGCCGATGACGCGCGCCTGGTGACCATCACCGCGGCAATGCCGTCGGGCACCGGGCTGAAGGCATTCGCCGCGAGCTATCCCGAGCGCATGTACGACGTCGGCATCTGCGAGCAGCACAGCTTCGGCTTCGCCGAGGGCCTGGCGATCAGCGGCTTGCTGCCGGTGGTCGCCCATTACTCGACCTTCGCCCAGCGCGGATTCGACCAGATCTTCCAGGAGCTGGTGGTGCAGCGCGATCTCGGGGTGGTGGTGACCCTGGATCGCGCAGGCCTGGTCGGCGAAGACGGCGAGACCCATCAGGGGCTCTATGACATCAGCTGGTCGCGCGCCTTCCCCGGCGTGGTCCTGATGGCACCCAAGGATGGAGCGGAGCTGGATGCGATGCTGCGCTGGTCCCACCGCATCCGCCAGGAGCCGGGGCGCGCCGCGGCCTACATCATCCGCTATCCCAAGGACGAGATCCCCGCGATCGCATGGCCGAGCACGGAGATGGAGCTGGGCAAGGCCGAGGTCATCCGCCCCGCACTCGTGCAGGACGCCGATGTCCATGGCCGGCTGATGATCTGGGCCTACGGCACCCTGGTGAGGACCGCCTGGGAGGCAGTGGAAGCGCTGGGCGAGGAGGCCGCCGGGGTGACCCTGGTCAATGCGCGCTTCGCCAAGCCGGTCGATGCGCAGCTGCTCTGCGAGCTGGCCAAGACCCATGGCCGTGTGCTGACGCTCGAGGACCACGCGCTGATGGGCGGTTTCGGCTCGGCCCTGGCCGAGGCGGCGCTTGATCACAGCCTGGCGGTGCAGATCCACCGTGGCGGCGTGCGTGACGAGCTGGTCGCCCATGCCGGACGCGATCAGCAGCTCGCCGATCAGGGCCTGGATACACCCGGTGTGATCGGACGCATCCGCGCCATCCTCGGCAAGCAGGGCAATGAGCCCATCCCCTTTGTGCGCACCGGCTGAGGGCCCACCAGGCTGAAGGCGGCCATGGCGGCGTCACCGGCTCGGTGCGGACGCACCGATGCGCATGGCGGATGAGGATGGTAGCCGTCCCCAGCATGGACATGGCTGGCACCCCGTCGACGACCTCGGACAATGCCAGCATGCGGGGATGGGTACCTGTCCTGATGCTGTTCGCCCTGTCCGCGGCCCTCAGCGCCGCTGACGCGACCGCCGTCGCAGCTCCCGCAGCCGCCCCATTGGCCAGCCTGGGTGCGCTGCAGCATGCCGATGGCAGCTATGATGATGGTGTCGCTGCGCAGGAAGCTGGAGCGGATCATCCGCAGGCAGGGCTCTGCACCGGCCTGATGCTGCTGGTCTTCCTCTGTGCCGGCTACGATCACCATACCGAAAGCCGGCACCGCGCTACGGTGAAGCGGGCGCTCGACTGGATGCTCCGCGGCCAGGACCAGGATGGTTCGTTCCCGGGTACGATCGCCGCGCAGGCCGTCCAGGTCTGGGCGCTGTCCGAGGCCTATGCGATGTCCACGGATGCCGCCCTCGCCGCGCCCTGCGTCCGAGCGGTCGCGGCGCTGCTGCACCGACGCGTGCGCTGCGGGACCTCGTCCCAGGAGCTGGCCTGGGCTGATATCGATGGCCGCCTATCGACCAGGAGCAACGCCCTCTGCCTGTGCGCCCTGCGCTCGGCGCGTGCCGCAGGCCTGGAACAGGCGGATTCGGGTCTCGGGGCGGGGCGCTCCTGGCTGGAGGAGGTCTGGACGACGGCCAACCCGACGCTCGCCGATGCCCGGAGCGGCATCGGCGCGTTCCCATCGTTCGTGGCCGCCGATCGGGGGCCACCGGCGGGCGATGCAGCGGAACTGGGCTGGGCCCTGACGGCGGCGCTCATGGCCGGCGAGCCCAGGTCCCAGGTGATTGCCCAGACCTTGACGCGTGGTCTCGTGTCCGTGCCGCTGCCGGCCGGCGTACCGCTCGATTATGCGCAGGCTTGGCTCAGCGCGCTCGGCCTGTCCGCCACGCTGGATCAGCCGCATTGGCAGCAGTGGAGGGGGCTGCTCCAGCAGCGTCTCCTCGACGAGCAGGTGCCAGGTGGACCCTGGGCGGGATGCTGGAGGCCGGCTCCTTCAGCTTCAGCCCATGAGCCGGCGCTCGGTCCACTGTCGGCTTCCGCCTGCGCCATGCTCGCGCTGGAGATCCTCTCTCGCCGTCCGGCTCAGCCGACCGCCGGCAGCGCGCCTGCATCAGGTCCTGGCGCTGCTGGGGAGAAGCCCCAGGGGGCCGACGACTTCTGACCCTCAGGCAGCAGACGGCGATACCGCTGACCGGCGGCGCCGCCATCAGGCGGCGATGATCCGGGTGCGGCGCGGTCAGCGTCTGCCTTCGCCCGCCAGGGCGCGTCGGCTGCGCAGCAGGGCGAGGGCATTCCATTGTGGCTGCCAGGGAAAATGGCTGCGGAACCGCTCGCTCGAATAGGGCGAGCGGAAGGCGGGCCAGTCGCCCGGCAGGAGCGGAAGATCGGGGTAGGCCTCGTTCATCCAGCCGCGCACCGGGCGGTGGAACAGGCCCTCCTCGGCGCACAGCTGGTAGATCTCGCAGCCCGGACGCGGATGTTCGATCGCCAGCGCCATGGCATGGGCAGCATCGCTGACATGAACGTAGGCACCGACCTCCTCCATGCGGGTGATGCGCGATTCGAACCAGCCCCAGTGCTCGCTCTCGCGCTCCGGCGTCAGCTCGATGTCGCAGACCCATGGCAGGCGCAGGATCGCCACCGAGGAGGTCCGATGGGTGGCGAGGATCTGGGCATAGGCCTCATTGGCGACCTTGCTCAGCGCGTAGCCCTGCTGTGGCCGCAGCGGATGGGACTCGTCGAGCACCGCACGCAGTGGCGGCAGGACATGGGGGTACGACATGCCATAGACCTGGATCGAGCTGGCGTAGAGCAGGCGGGGGATGCCGAGATCGGCCGCGGTCTGCATGACCACCGCTCCAGCCGCGGTATTGTGGGCATAGACGTGCTCGGGGGCGGCGGTTCCGAGCGATGGGATCTCGCCCAGATGGCAGACCGCATCCAATCCCTCTAGCGCCGGCTGGACCTGCTCGCGCCGGGTGAGATCGGCATGGACGTGCCGGCATACGGATGCATGCGGGTAGCGGATATCGAGATTGACCACCTGATGCCCGCGCTCCAGCAGGTGCCGGATGAGCGCAGAGCCGATGCGCCCGCTGCCACCGGTGACGGCGATGCGCAGACGATTCATGCCGCAATGGCCATGGGCATCAGACAGGAGGGGAGCGGTGCACCGCGGATCAGCAGTACGACCGGCGTGGAATTCCCAGGCACAGCGGCAAGGCCAGGGCAGCGCGCCGGAGGCTCAGTGCGGGCTGACGTTGGACGACGAGTTGGGGCTGGTGCCAGGGGCGAAGGTGAAGTGGACCACCCCACCGCCCGCACCTCCGCCGTACGAGAAGTCGCCATCGGCGAAATATCCCGCATCCCCTGATCCGTTCGAGTCATGCTGGTGCTTATCCGCATGCTCATCCAATTTCGGACCGGTCTTGACCGCGAGGGTATCCGCGGTCGAGGTGATGCCGGTGATCTGGCCGGCGGTATTCGTGGCGATGTTGTAGCTCGTGATCCCGCCTTCGCGGCCGATGACGGTGGCGGCCAGAGGGACGCCGGTCGCACCGCCAGTCGTGCCGGAGGAGATGGCGATGGTCTGGATGTCGGCATTCGCCGGACCGGTCGCGGTGATGTTGCCAATCGCATCCTTGGTGACCGTATAGGCGACGTCCTTGCCGCCGATCATCAAGGTCACGGTCACGGTGCCATCCTTGATGCCGGCAACTGCCGCAACGATGTTCTCCAACTGCGCTGCGGTAATCTTGTCCCGGTCACCGGCAGTGAGCGTGCCGATCGAGATGGCCAGGGAGAGAATCGTGCAGCAAAGGATGCGGACCATGGCAGGCCTCCAAGAAAAGGGTCAGTCCGCATGCTAGATGGGCACTGTGCGAAGGCAATCGCCATCGTGGCAGTCGCTTCGTTCGCGGCCAGCCAGCACGGCTGCCCAGACCGGTCCGCGAGGGGGGGCAGCGCGACCTCCCTATCCAACGCGTTATTGTCTGCCAGGAATCGAGTTGCAGCATTTCCCATAGGCTAGGCATGCGCCCATCCCGGTGCATATCGCGGAGTCGTACGGTGTACTCCCGCCGTATCGGCGGCCCGGTCGCATGCCGCGGTCAGGGGATGTCGGTGCGGAAGGGCACCGCCGGCAGGCCATCCTGGTTGATCAGCGAGCACTCGGGATTGTCGGCCCAGGCATAGCGCACGGCCTCCGGCTTGGTGACCGACGCGGCGGTGACAACCACCGTATCGCCGACGATGGCGGCCTCGGCCCAGACGAAATGCTTGTCCGCCCCGCAGACGCTGAAGCCGGTCAGCGCCCCGCCGCCCCGCGATGCCAGCCCCTTGCCGACATGGGTGAAGGCGAGGACGGCCTTGGCGCCTTCAACGCTGAGCTGGTGGAAGATGGGTCCGGAATACTCGATCGCCTTGCTGTAGGTCAGGGCCAGGGCGTTGAGCGCCAGGCGGTGGCCGACATCCTGCTTGTTGGTCGGGTGGATGTTCTCCCCCTGTCCGATGTCGATGATGGTCGCCAGTCCGGAATTCTTGACTTGCACCGAGGTGAGGTACTGGGCTTCACGCAGGGCGGCCCAGCTGCTCTCGCTCGGATCGGGCTTGCGCGCCATGAAGTTGGCGAGTTGGACGATGTAGAAGGGGAACTCGCCCTGGCCCCAGGCCGTGCGCCAGTCCTGGATCATCGCCGGCAAGAGGGTGCGGTACTTGAGCGGCTGTCCCGCATTGGATTCTCCCTGGTACCAGATGGCACCGCGGATCGCATACGGCAGCAACGGGGCGATCATGCCGTTGTAGAGCACGGTCGGCTTGTGCGATTCGGCGAGCGTGGGCGCGCGCAGCGGCTTGGGCTCCGGAGTTCCGGCGGCCTTGGCCTCGGCATCCGCCTTGGTCCAGGCCGCGAGATCCTTGGCGTATTTGGCCTGGACCTTGGGGAAGTCGGCGACGCTCTTGTCCCAGGCGGTGAAGAACTCCTTGAGGTCATCGGTGGCGCTGAGCGCCTCATGGCTGGTCCACGCCTCTGCCGGCGTCCCACCCCAGGACGTGTGGATGAGACCGACCGGGACGCCGAGGGTCTGGTGCAGTTCGCGACCGAAGAAGTATGCGACCGCCGAGAAGCCGGGCACAGTCTCCGGAGAGCACTCCACCCAATGCCCGCTGCAATCCGCGAGCGGCTCGTCCGCGGTCTTCTTGGCCACGCTGAACAGGCGGATGCTCGGGAAGGTCGCCCCGGCGATCTCCTGGGCGGCGTGGTTGGCGTTCTTGAGCGCGAACTCCATGTTTGATTGCCCAGAGCCGACCCACACTTCGCCGACCAGCAGGTTCTTCAAGGTGATGGAGGTGGTGCCGGCCACGGTCAAGACGCACGGCGAACCCGCCTTGAGGGCTGCCATGGTGACGCGCCAGCGGCCATCGGCGCCGGTGGTCGCGGTCTGATGCTGGTCGTTGAGCGTGACGGTGATCTGCTCGCCGACGTCGGCGGTACCCCATATCGGTATCGGCGCATCCGCCTGCAGCACGGCATTGTCGCTGAGCACCGCAGGAAGGTGCACGGCCGCGTGCAGGCGCGGGTGAGCAAACAGTGCGAGGAGCAGGACGAGAGGCCAGGTGCGCAGCATTGGGTGCTCCATGTGGTGGTCGTGGCGACGGTGCACGATGATACGCCCGCCATCCCACCTCGCTGAGTCGCTGTGCCGCTCGCCGGGGCGCATCTGCGGCGCAACCGGCGGATCGCCGCCGCGCCGCTAGGAGCGGGCGAGGTCGAGCGCCGTCGTCCAATTCACCTGGTCATTGTGCGAGTGGGTGAAGCCGATCGACCGCTCAAGGGCGACGGTGGCCTGTGAGCGATAAGCGATCACATAGGTCTTGCGCCACTGCTGGGAGGCATTGCCACCGGAGCCATGCACCACCCACTCATCGTGCACGGTGATGCTGCCGCGGCGGACTTCCTGATGGACGATATCGGCATCGGCAGGCAGATCGATCTCCAGGGTATGGGACTTGCTGCGATCGGCATTCCCGGCCGCGTCCTTGGGCCGGTGCGGCACCAGCGCACGGCTCAGATGCGAACCGGGGATGAAGCTGATGCAGCCATTGGAGCGCAGCGAGTCGGTGATCGCCAAGGAGCAGGTGGCGGTGCGCGTATCGGGGGTGCCGACCGGCCAGTAGCCCATGTCCTGATGCATGGCGAATGCCGCGCGCGCGCGGTTGGGGCGCTTGCTGAGGAACTGGTCATAGTCCAGGGTCATGTCCTGACCGAGGAGCTGGCGGGAGATCGACGCGCTCAGGCGTTCGAAGGGATTGCCGACCAGCGCCGGATGGTAGCGCCGGGGCAGCATGCAGTTGACTAGGGCGAAGCTGGCGAAGCTGTCATCATAGCTGCCGCTCATGTCGCACAGGTCGCGTCCCATGCCAGGGATGCCGCCCGCGGTGAAGCGATCGTAGATGGGGTCCAGCGCCTGCAGCTCCGCATCGTGCAGGACGTGCTCCAGGGTGATGTAGCCGCGTTCGGCGAAAAGGGTGCGATCCGCCGCGCTGACCAGGTAGTCATCGCCCTGGCGTTGCGAGCGCGCGGGAAGGGCGGATGTGGAGGGACGCAGATGGGGGTAGGCGCTCATGATGGTGTTCCGGGTCAAGGGGTTGGTGAAGCCGCCAGCATGGCGGGGCGACAAGCAGCCGCTCCCTCGATCCTCTCAATATTAGGTGTTATTTTATCAATAATTATTGATAAATTATGCTTATTAAATAGGAAACTACCATGCAGAGTCCCCTCACCGAGGTCACCGAGGTCCTCGCCGGGCAGTCCCTGCGGGTCCTGGTGTGGGATCGCGATCTGGTGGACATGTGGTGCCTGGATGCCGCAGGCCGTCGCGTTCCCTACCAGGGAAAGGGTTCCCATTGGCATATCCATGCGGAGCTGGAGCTGACCGTGATCACCGGTGGTGACGGGATGCTCTATGTCGGTGACCACATCGGACGCTTCCGCGCTCCGGATTGCATCCTGGTTGGCAGCCGGGTGCCGCATGTCTGGGTCTCCCAGGGCGCCATCGCGGGGGTGTCGGTGCAGTTCAGCCTGGAGCGCGGTAGCGGACTCGCCGGCCTGCCGGAATTCGATCCCCTGGCAGGCTTGTGGTCCAGATCGGCATTCGGTGTGCGCTGGAGCGGAGCGTGTGCCCAGCGATTATGCGCTGGTCTGACCGCGTTGGACGGAACACCGGCGCTGGCGCGCCTGACGCGCTTCCTCGAGCTGGTCGGCATCATGCACGCCGCACCGGCGAGCGAGGGCCAGTCGCTGAGCGGGACCGCCCTGGCGCGTGAACGGCGCATCCGCGCTCCCGATGCCATGCGCCGGGTGCTCGACCATCTCATCGATCATTTCCGCGAGGACCTCCGGCTCGCGGATCTGGTGCGCATGAGCGGCCGCTCGCAGGCGACGTTCTGCCGCCATTTCGCCGCCATGACCGGACGCACTTTCAATGCCTACTTGAATGCCATCCGCATCCAGGATGTGCGCCGAGCGCTCGCCGGAACCAGCACCAGCGTCACCGACATCGCCTTTGATGCAGGTTTCAGCAATCTATCCCATTTCCATGCGGTTTTCCGCCGTGCCAGCGGGTGCACACCATTGGCATTCCGCCGGCAGCATGCCGTGCCCAATGCCGCGCCGTTGCCGTGAAGACGCCGCGCTGCGGGCCGCCTGCCAGCAGCTGACCTGGCTCGCCATGCGGCGACGGGAAGTCCCCGTGCGGGGGACAGGCCGCGGACACCTGCGGATTGAGCCCGGCACGGCGAACCGGCCGTGAGCATCGTTGCCGGATTTATCTGCTGACAGCGCCGGGCACACCGATTACGACTGTGTCATGAAGTTGCTGATCGTCTGTTATGCGCCTCAGTGCGCCCGGGCCGACGCGTCTGCGCCGCGCTCACGCTGGCTGGCGGTGCAGGGGTCGGCGCCAAGCCACCGCAGACCCTTGGGAGCGGCGTCCGGCGCTGCAGTCGAGCCGGCATGTGCGGTGGGCGGGAGCGTGGATATGAGGCCGAACGCATGAGAAGTGAGAAATCTCTGGTCGTACCGCGCATTGAAATGGGGCGCCCGAGCGAAAACTTGTCAGCACCACGGCGGGATTGTACGGGCCGAACGACCATATCCCTCTGAAAAAGAAGATCTTATGAGACATTTATGGTTAAATGGCACAATATCAGCGAGATACTTATGGTGGATATGCACCGCCGTCGCCGCCTGTGTTCCAGTTCTTCGCTGAGGCTCCCTTGCTCATGAACCGACTACATCGCGCCTTCGATGCCTTGCTGATGGGTTGGTTCGGGCCGCTGATCGCCCGCCCTGGTGCGCTCGCGTCCCGCACGCCGGCTTACGCGCTCGCCACCCTGTCCTTTCGCAGCCCATCGCGGCATCGAGTACATCCGTGTCGCCTGTGACTTTGCTTGTTCCTGTCCTACGTTTTAGCCGGGTGCTCACCAATCGTGGCAGCACCCTTGGAGGTTCCATGTTTCTGAGACTGTCCGTGCTGCTTCTCGCTCTGGCCTGTGCCTTTGCCGAAGACACCGCCGCGCCCCCGCAAACACCGGCTCCCGCAGCCACTACGCCTGCGGCTGCTGCCGATCCTGTCGCGGTTCCGGTCGCGCCCGCTCCGGCACCTGCTCCTGCTCCGGCCCCGGAAGTACCCACAGCAGCGGCTCCGGTTGCGACTCCAGCTCCAGCTCCCGTAGCCGTCGAGCCCGCTCCGGCTCCCGTTGTTCCCACCCCGACCCCGGCCCCAACTCCCGTGGCGGAGACCACTCCTGCCCCTGTTCCGGCAGCGCCGGCGCCGGCGCCGGCCGCCCCCGAGGTGACGCCCGCCCCCGCCCCCGCACCCGTTGCGGCAACACCGGCGCCAACGCCAGCGCCAGCGCCAGCGCCAGCGCCGACCACGGCCGTAGAGCCCGCCCCCGCCCCCGCCCCCGCCCCTGCACCCGTTGTCGTGACGCCGGTCCCGGCTCCAGCGCCGGTCCCCGCTCCCGTGGTCGAACCCGTTGCGGCCCCCGCCTCGCCACCGGTGGTGGTTGCGCCGCCTCCGGCCCCCGTGGCGCCCACGCCGGCCCCCGCTCCTGCGCCAGCTCCCGTCGTGGCGACGCCGGCCCCGACCCCGGCTCCGGTGGTTGAACCTGCCCCCGCCCCTGCCCCCGCTCCCGTCGTGACCCCCGCGCCAGCTCCGGTCGTGGCAACCCCTGCCCCTGCCCCCGTCGTGACTCCTGCCCCCGTGCCAGCTCCGGTAGCGGCAACCCCTGCCCCCGCACCCGCTCCCGTCGTGACGCCTGCACCTGCGCCCGCTCCCGTCGTGACCCCTGCCCCCGCTCCGGTCCCGGTGGTGGCAACACCCGCTCCTGCACCTGTTCCCACCCCGGCACCTGCGCCCGCTCCCGTCGTAACACCGACGCCTGCTCCGACTCCGGTGGTGGCAACTCCGGCACCTGCGCCCGCTCCCGTCGTGACCCCTGCCCCTGCGGTGGCAACCCCCGCGCCAGGAACCCCGGCCCCGGTGGTCGGCGCGCCCGTCCCGGCAACCCCTGCGCCAGCAACTCCGGCTCCGGCCCCAGTGGCCGGTACGCCCGCACCGGCGCCCGCCACCGCCATGCCGACCCCGGTCGTGCCTGATCCGCTGGCCAAGGATCCCTATCACATGGCGGCGGAGCGTGGCGATGCCAATGCGCAGAACTACATCGGCTCCATCTACATCATGGGCACCCCGGAAGTACCCAAGAATGAAGCCATGGGCGTGGCCTGGATCACCAGGGCGGCCGAGCAGGGTCTCGCCGATGCGCAGACCAAGCTGGCCTACTGCTGGGTCAAGGGCGTCGGTGTGCCCAAGGATGAGGTCCGCGCCGTGGTGTGGTACCGCAAGGCCGCCGAACAGGGCGATGCCAAGGGCCAGTACGGCCTCGCCTTCTGCTATGCCCATGGCATCGGCATCATCAAGGATGAGGGCCAGGCCTACACCTGGTATTGCAAGGCTGCCCATCAGGGCGACCTCGAATCGCAGAATGCCGTGGGGTCCTGCTATGAGTATGGCCACGGCGTGCCTATCGATCTCACCCAGGCGGCAGGCTGGTACCGCAAGCCGGCCGATGCTGGCTTCGCCCAGGCCCAGGAAGGCCTGGGAACCTGCTACATGATCGGTGCCGGCGTGCGCAAGGATGAGAGCAAGGCCGCCCAGTATCTGCAGAGGGCGGCCGAGCAGGGACTTGCTGAAGCGCAGACCAAGCTCGCCTACTGCTATCTCTCAGGGACGGGCGTGAGGAAGGATCCGGTCCAGGCGGCGACCTGGTATCGCCGCGCCGCTGACCAGGGCGATGCCAAGGCCCAGTACGGCATGGGCTTCTGCTACCAGCATGCGCTGGGTGTCTGCAAGGACGACACCCTCGCCCAGAGCTGGTACCAGAAGGCCGCCTTCCTCGGCAATGCCGAGGCCAAGAAGGAGCTGGCCCCGGGAACGACCTTGGCGATGATCAATGCCTCCGGCGGATCTCAGGTCGCCGCCGCGCCCTTCAAGCAGCCGGCTTATGAGAACCACACCCTGCTGCAGATCGAGCTGGTGGGGGCCATCATCGTGCTCCTGATGTGCGTCCGGCTGATGATCAAGACCAGCCGCGGCAACAAGGAGGAGTGATACGGCCGCTGGCAGCGCTCGGCGCGCAGGCCGCTGGCCCGGGTGGCGGACCTCAGGTGGCGCCGTGCACACGCACGACGACATGCTTGAAGGACGGAGTCCCCGACTCGCGGTCGACCGCCCGGGGCACCAGGACGTTGGCCTCCGGATAGTACATCGCGGCATTGCCGGGGCGGATATCGGCCTCCCGGACCAGGATGTTGGACATGCTGCCGGCGCTGCTGGTGATGGTGACGCGCTGATCGATCGATAAGCCGAGGCGCTGGCGATCGGCGGCATGCATGAGGATGACATCGCGCCGCTCCTGGCCGCGATAGCGGTCGTAGTCCTCATAGACGACGGTGTTGAACTGGCCTTCGGAGCGGATGGTCATCATGCGCAGCTGATCGGCCTCCAGCGCCGGCGGGCTGGGGAGCGCGACCGGTTGGACATGGGCGCGGTGATCGCTGGTCTTGAAGTCGGGATCATGGTAGGCGCGTCCGGAGATGTGGAATTCCTTCTTGGTCTGGTCGATGGTGGCGAGCTGCTCCAGGCCGGGGATGACCGCGCTGATGACGTCCCGGATCGCGCCATGGCGTTCCAACCCCTTCCAGTCGATCGGTGTGGAGTCGCCGAAGACGGCGCGTCCGAGACCAGCGATCACCTGCACCTCGGAGCGTGGGCCCTGGTGGCGGACCACCCCGCCATCGGACAGGCGGACATAGCTGAACATCGACTCCTGGGTGGTCGGCTCGGGCTCCTCGTCGCGCGCCAGCACCGGCAGTATCCAGGTCTCCTTGCCGCGCCCATGGATGTGACCGGTGTTGAGCGTGGTGTTGAGGTAGACCACCTGGTCGATCTGCGACAGGGCGCGCTGGGCGTAGCTGGCATCGGGATTCGAGCCGTACAGGTTGCCGCCCAGGCACCAGGCGGTGCGGATGCCTCCCGCAGCGGCGCGCTCCATCGATTGCATGGTGTCGAGACCGGGAGTCGACGGCAGGCTGATGCCGAAGCGCTTCTCCAGGGCAGCGAACACCTGCTGCTTGAGCCTGGGCGTGACGCCGACGGTGCCCAGGCCCTGGATATTGGAGTGCCCGCGCAGCGGCAGCAGCCCGGCGCCCGCGCGTCCGCACATGCCGCGCAGCAGGGCGAGATTGGCGATCATGCGCACGTTGTCGACGCCGTGCAGGTGGTGGGTGATGCCCATCGCCCAGGAGAAGATCGTCGCACGCGAGGCGAGGTAGGCGGTGCAGACGCTGTCCACCACCTCGGCGGGAACGCCGGACTGCTCCTGCAGCCGGGCCTGACCGAGGCTCGCCAGGCTGGCGAGGAACTCCTCGCTGCCGCTGGTATGCTCGCTGAGATAGCGGCGGTCGAGGCCATTGCGCGCGACGACCGCCTTGGCGAGCAGCGCGAGGAAGGCGATGTCGCCGCCGATGTGGGGCTGGACATAGATGTCGGCGATGGCGCTGCCGAAGAGCAGGCTGCGCGGGTCGGAGGGCACCTTGAAGTTCACCAGCCCGACTTCCCTGAGCGGATTGACCACCACCACCCGGCCGCCCCGTCTCTTGAGATCCATCAGCGTGCGCATGAAGCGGGGATGGTTCGAGGCGGGATTGCCGCCGATCAGGATGATCATGTCGCTCTGGTCGAGGTCCTCGAGCGCCACGGATCCGGTGCTGACGCCGAGCGCCCCGCTCAGGCCGATGCCCGAAGCCTGATGGCAGTAGAACGAGCAGTTGTTGACGTTGTTGGTGCCGAAGATGCGTGCGAGCAGCTGCAGCAGGAAGCCGGCCTCGTTCGACGATCGCCCGCTGAAATAGAAGAAGGACTGGTCGGGCGGCGTGCCCCTGAGCTTGTCCGCGAGGCGGACCATCGCCGACTCCCAGCTCACCGAACGGTAATGGTCGCTGCCGGCCTCGGCGACCAGGGGGGTGACCAGCCGCCCCATGGTCTCCAGCTGGCGCGGGCTCAGTCCGCCGAGGTAGTCGAAGCGCGCCTGCTCGATCAGGTGGGCCGGTATCGCCGGTTGCAGATCCGAACCCATGGCCTGGATCGACTTCTTGCAGAATTCGGGGAAATGTCCGAGCTCGTTGACCATCCCGCCCAGCTGCCCGCCCATGCCGAGGGCGCAGGTCTTGCAGGCGTTCTTGCTGCGCATCGCCTGGTACATGCGCAGGAATCCGCCGCCTTCGCGCGCCTTGCGCAAGGTATAGCCGATGGCATGCCAGCCGCCGCCGGATCGAGGGGGTGTCGGTGCCATAGGTGCTCAGCGCCAGGAGGCGGACGCCATTCAGCGGCCCAGGCCGCGCATCAGCGGTCCCATCAGCGAGCCGAGATCGCTGCCGGACATCAGCTTCTGCATCTGCTCGTCGGGGCTGCCGCCAAAACGGGCGATATATTGCTTCAGCGCATCGTTGACCGCGACCGCGACGAGATCCTCGATCAGGCTCGCATCGCCTTGTGACGCCGCTGCCGCTGCTGGCGCGATTGAGACCTTCGAGATCGACAGGTTGCCCTGCAGGCGGACCTTGACCGCGCCACCACCCGCCGAGCCATCGAAGGCGCTGGCGGCACGCTCGCTCTCGGCCTTCTTGAGGGTGTCCTGGAGGGGGCCGAGACCGCGCATGAGGGCGTCGAGATCCATGATCTGCTCCTTGTGCAGAAGGTGTATGCGGCCGGCAGCGGCGGGGAAGCTCCCGCCCTGCCAGGTTGCGGTACGGCAATGCGGTTGACGCCACGGGTGGGCGGCGACAATTCCCCTCAGTCGGGCTCAATCCGCTTCCCACCAGGCTGTCCGCGCATGCTCACGATGATCCAGGACATCCTCATCGCCGAGGCCGAGGCCATCCGCGCCATCCCGGCCGACAACCCCTTCGTCGACTGCGTCTCGCTGTTCCTCGCCGCCACCCACCAGGGAGGCAAGGTGGTGGTGTCGGGCGTCGGCAAGGCCGGCGAGGTCGGACGCAAGATGGCCACCACCTTCTGCTCGGTCGGCGTGCCGAGCGTATTCCTCCATCCCCTCGAGGCCCAGCACGGCGATCTCGGCGTGCTGCATGCCCAGGATGTCCTCCTGCTGATCTCCAATTCGGGCAAGACGCGCGAGATCATCGAATTGGAGATGCTCAGCCGACGCCTGCATCCCGGCCTCAAGACCATCCTGCTGACCGGCAACCGCGATGCGGACCTCGCCAAGCGCGCCTCCCTGGTGCTATGGAACGGGGCTCCCCGGGAGGTCTGCCCGCTGGCCCTGACGCCGACCACCTCGACCACCACCATGGCGGTGATCGGCGATGTCCTGGCGGTGCTGGTGGTTCGCATCTCGAATTACACCCCCGCGGACTACGCCCTGCGCCACCACAGCGGCTATCTCGGCGAGAAATCCAAGCAGGCCGCCGCTGCCGCCGCGGCGACGACAGGACCTGAGAGTCCGACCAAGGCGGAAATGCGGGCGATCTACCGCGTCCTGCATCAGGAGAATGCCGACTACAAGGCCAACAACTGGCTGCTCGACGATCTCGCCTTGCTGGTTCGCCACGGCACCGATTCGGTGCTTGAGCTCGGAACCGGCAATGGACGCTTCGCCACCGCCGCCGCGCGGCACTTTGCCGCCGTCTGGGCGCTGGACTGGGTCGAATCGCCGGTGATGCGTGCCCAGCCGCTGCCGGCCACGCTCACCTACAGCATCCAGGATGCCCTGATGGGTGAGCTGCCGCAAGCCGGCCTGGTGGCCTCGGCGGATTTCCTCGAGGAGCTCTTCCCGCACGAGATACCCGCCATCCTTGCGCGCTTGGCGGCCGCCGGTCCTCGGCAATTCCACACCATCGCCTGCTATCCCGACAGCCGCGGCCTGCATCTCACCCTGCGCGCGCCCGAGTTCTGGCTCGCCTCCTTCCGTGCGGTCGACCCCGCTTTCGCGCTGGTGCGCCAGGTCCAGCGGCGCGGGCGGTCCGACCAGCCGGTGATCACCATCGCCCGCGGCATCAGCCTGACCGGCTAGGGGAGCCATGCGAACGGCGTCCGCCCCGCTCGCCGGTGGGCATCCGCCCCGCTCACCGGTGGCACAATTGGGCAGGACGCGTCAGGGCGCCGGATTGCGTGCTGACGATGGGGCGGTGAGCGGATAGGCGCGCACGGCGCCCAGCCGATCGGCGACCACCAGGGACCTTCCGATGAGCAGGGGTGGAGCGAGCAGGCCATCGGGGACGTTCAGGCGCCGCACCACATGGTGATCGGACGCGTCGAGCAGGAGCAAGGCATGGTGGGCGTCGATGACGGCCGGCATGCCCTCGACCATATCGGTCACCATGAGCGCCCCCAAGGCCTGACAATCCATGCTCCAGAGCTCGGTGATGCTGGTCGCACTGACCTGGGAGAGCGTGAGGGTGGAGCCGCGGTAGGCGAGCAAGCGCTCCTCACGCGTGCCATCGGCGCGGCGCTGGTGGCTGGCGGCAATGAGGCGGACATCGCTGGGGAAGGAGCCGATGTGGTAGGCGCCGCCGCCGGTATCGCGCAGCAGCGTCATGCCTTTCGCGCAGGGGACGATCACCACCGCGCCGTCATCGAAATCCACCACCGCTGCCTGTCGACGACTGGGAAGCGCAAGCGTGCTGAGCGCCTTGCCTTCCTGGTCGAAGACATGGACGGCCTTGTCATCGATGGCGATGACCTGTTCGCCGTGTGCACGCACGAAAGGCGGGAGGTCACCGGATAGCGGCATGGTCCATAGCACACGCCCGGCGCTGATCGCCGACAGGTCGCTGTCGAACGGGATCTTATCCCGCTCCTCCAGCGACGTGCCGAAGGCGATCTTGGGCGGACGGGGGGTGGTGGTGACATACTGGACGGGGGCATTGAGATGGTAGAGCAGGATGCCGCTGTCGGCTAGCGCCACCGGATGCTCGCTGATGCCCAGCAGCGTGATGTGCAGGCCATCGGCGGTGGCATCGCAGAGGCTGCCGGTAGTGGTGCCCAAGATGAAGTGGGCGGGATCCGCCGTTTGGATGAACGCGCTCCAGGTGTAGCTGCCAGGATGCGCGCCAACGATCGCATCGCCCGCATGCAGGGCCGAGCGCACCTGGCCAGAGGCCGGATCGATCACCGCGATGGTGCTGGAGCTGGCTGCCACCAGCTGCGAACCCGGCGTACGTACCAGGGACATCCAGGTGCTCGGGGTCGAGGGTGCCGGGAATGTCCACTGGGGGACTTCGACCATGGTGATGGAGCAGTCGGTGGGGGTCGCAGGCGTGGCCGGTATCTCGCGCGTGACGGTGAAGTATCCGAGGGCGTGGGCGGTGATGGTCACTGGATGCTGGGCACTGCGGCAGAACGGCACGCCGTCGGGATTGGCCGCTGCCGCGGCATCCAGGACCATGCCATCGATGCTGATCTCCAGGTCCAAGGGTGCGTTGCCGACCAGCAGCCGTCCAGGCAGCGGCAGGCGGGCCCCGTAATCGCCCGCCCGTTGGTGCGTGGTGCGGAAGGCGGCGGCCAGGGCGAGGGCCTTCGCCGCGTCATGGCTGCGGGCGGCCTCCACGGCGTCGAAATCCTTGGTCAGCTGGTCCACCTCGGCGGTGGCGTGCTGGAGGATCGCCGAGACCACCGCCTGGTCGATGCCAGGCTGCGCGAGCGCGGCCCTGGCTTCGGTCTGCACCGAGGTCCAGGTCTTGTCCGCATCCTTCTCGTCGGCGACCAGTTGGACCTGGATGGCGTACGCCTTGGCCTTGTCCTTGGCCGAGAGGTTATTGTCCTCCGCTGGCCGTCTCGCCACCGTGGGGCCGGGAAGGCCCTGGTCCGCCGGCGCGGCACCGCCCGCACTGCGGTGGCTCAGCATCCACCAGCCACCGGCGGCAGTTCCGCCCAGCACCCCGAGCGCCAGCGCCAGCAGCGCCACCCGGCGCAGGCGGCCGGAGCGGGAACGCGCCGCGACCGCCTTGGCCGCCAGCTGGGCGGCGATCTCCGCGTTCGGAGCCTTGCGTGCCGCCGCCTCGTAGGCGCTGGCCGCCTCCATCCAGCGATGCGCTGCCGCGCTGGCATCCGCGCTCAAGACGTGGTTCTGGTAGGCCTCCATGCGGCCCTCGCCGGAGGCGGCGTGGGCAGCGCTGCGCAGCAGCTCGGGGCTCGGGCGCTGGCGCACCACGGGCGCTTCGCGCCCGCCGGAGCTGGGCTGTGCCTGAACCGTCTGCGCTGCTGCCTTGGCCTCCTGTTCAGCCGCCTCGGCGGCGGCCTTGGCGGCGGCCTCCGCCTGCTTCTTGGCCTTGCGTTCGAACCAATCCGCAGGCAGGGGGAAGGGGAGATCCTCATCGTGGCTGGCGATCGGACCGCCGGCCGCCTTGACGCTCGAGGGTCGGCTGCCGACCTCATCCAGGCCGCCAGCGCTACCGGCCCCGTCCTTGGGCATCTCCGGCAGATCTGCTGGTGCGGCATCGCCTGGCGCATCATCACGATTCATGGGGAATCTCCCGCAGCGTGACCAGCCAGCGTCGCGCGATTGGTGGCCCAAGACAAGGCCAATCTCGCCGCTTCGGAAGGAGACGTGCAGCAGGTGCTAATGGGCAGGGGCGGCGGGGGCGCTGCGGCAGGCCTCCATGATGCCATCGCAGACCGGGCAGTGGTCGCCCCAGCCCTGGTAGAGCTGGCGGTAGTCGTCGCCGAGATCGCCGGCCTTCAGCGCCCGCAGCCGTTGCATCCCCAGCGCGACCCGGGATTCGACCGCTGCATTCCAGGAGATGCGCTCATCATCGGCCAGTCGCATCAGGGCGAAGCGGCGGCCGACCCAGGTGGCGACCAGCTCCTGCAGCGCGCCCAAGCGCACCTCACGATCGGCGGAGCGCAGGCGGGCCCTGAGCTCGGGCTTCAGTCCGGCTCCGAAGGCGTCGCGGCCGGCCTTGTCGCTGAGGAAGCGGCCGCGCTCGCGGAAGCAGCGCAGGGCATCGACCACCGGCATGCATAGCGGACACGACCATATGAAGTGCTCCTCGAGCCGGGTACCCCCGGTATCGGGGTTCTTGGGCAGGATCAGGTCGATGTCCTCGCGTGCGATGCCATCGCTGAAGCAGCCATCGAGGACGGCGAGGAAGACCATCTGGTGGACCGTATCGCGCAGCGGATCGGCAGGGGGCGAGAGCGATGGCCCCTCGGCGCCCGAGGCCGCGGGCCAGGCGAGCAGAGCCAGCATCGCCAGGAGGGCCAGGGCGAGCGTGGGCGCGGCCGGCGTCGGGAGGGGGTGTCCAGGCTGCGGTTCTGGCATGGCAAGATCCACCGGGTGGCTGTGGCCTCAAGCCTAGAGCGCCCGTCGGGCCGGGGAACGGGGCGACGCGCCAGTCGCCTCCTGCCGGTGCCGCCCCGGCAGGGGATTTCCCGTTGTCGCGGTGGGCGGTCGCACGTACCCTCCCAGGCGCATGCCTGGAACTGTCACAGTCACCGATCTCGCCAAGAGTTATGGTCCCGTGCAGGCGGTGCGCGGCATCAGCTTCAGCATCGCTGCCGGCGAGATCTTCGGCATGCTCGGCCCGAACGGAGCGGGCAAGACCACCACCCTGGAATGCCTGATCGGCCTGCGCGATCCCGATCAGGGGTCGATCGAAGTCTGCGGCATCGATGCCGCCCGCCATCCGCGCGAGGTCAAGGAGCGCATCGGCGTCCAGCTCCAGGCCACCGCGCTCCAGGAGCAGCTGAGCGTGCGCGAGGCGCTGGTGCTGTTCGGCTCCTTCTACCGCAACAAGGCCGACCCCGATCGGCTGCTCGAGCGCTTCTCCCTCGCCGACAAGGCGACGGCGCGCTTCTCCAGCCTCTCCGGCGGCCAGCAGCAGCGCGTGGCGATGGCGCTGGCGCTGATCAACGAGCCGGAACTGCTGCTGCTCGACGAGCCGACTGCCGGCCTCGATCCCCAGGCCCGCCGCGAGCTGCATGGGGTGATCCGCCAGCTGAAGGAGGATGGACGCACGGTGCTGCTGACCACCCACTACATCGAGGAGGCGGAGCTGCTGTGCGACCGCGTGGCGATCGTCGACCACGGGAAGATCATCGCGCTCGACACGCCGGCCAGGCTGGTGGCGGCGAACAAGGCCGCCACGCGCATCGTGCTGACCACCGCGGTGGGCCTGGATCAGGGCCGCCTCGCCGCGCTCGGGAGCGTGCAGAGCGCTACCATCACCGGCACCCAGGCGCTGATCACCACCGCGCACGTCAACCAGACCATCATCGAGGTGGTACGCTTCCTCGAGGCCGAGGGAGCCGAGCTCCTGGATCTCCAGATCAGGAAGCCATCGCTCGAGGACGTCTTCATCGAGCTCACCGGACGTTCGCTGAGGGACTGATGCGCGGCTTCTGGAACCACTTCCTGATCACCCTGATCCTCAACTGCCGCAACGTCCAGGCGCTGCTCTTCGGCTATGGCGTGCCGGTGCTCTTCCTGGTCGCCTTCCACATCATGTTCGGCACCACCAGCGCGAGCCTGGCCCAGCTGCTCACCATCTCGGCCCTCGGCGGCGCCTGCTTCGGCATGCCCATCGCCATGGTGGCGGAGCGCGACCGCGGGGTCTGGCGCCGCTATCGCCTCACCCCCATGGGCAGCGGCGGGTTCGTGCTCAGCACCATGCTCGCCCGCTGGGTGCTGGTGTGCAGCTCGGCCGTGCTCCAGCTCGCCCTGTCGATGGCCTTCTACAAAACGCCCTTCCCGCCTCACCCCATCGAGCTGGTCATCGCCTTCAGCTGCGCGGCCTTCGCCTTCATCGGCATCGGCCTGATCATCACCACCCTGGCCAATAGCATCGGTTCGGTGCAGGCGCTCGGTCAGAGCCTGTTCTTGCCGATGATCATGATCGGCGGGGTGGGCATCCCGGTCTACATCCTGCCACCCTGGGCGCGCGATGTCTCGCTGTTCCTCCCCGGCCGCTATGCCGTCGATTCGATCTACAACACCCTGATCGAAGGGGGGATCGAACGTGCGCTGTTCAACCTGGTGGCGCTGCTGGTGATCGGCGCGGCGGCCACCGCCGTGGGCTGGAAGCTGTTCCGCTGGGAATCGTCGGCGCGTCTGGCGCCCCACGCGCTGTGGTGGATCCTCCTGGCGGTCAGCGTGTGGGTGGTGATCGGGGTGGTGGTCGAGGTCAATCACCTGGCTCCATCTCGCTGAGCGGCACTATCCCGCTGAGCAGCACCGGCCCGCTGAGCAGCACCGGCCCGCTGAGCAGCACCGGCCTGCTGAGCGGCTCCAGGCATGGCGTTGCTGCGTGCGCTGCCGACGGTGATCCGGCATCTGTTTGAAGCCGGTCGGCGAGCGGCTACACTGCCAGTCGTCACCAGCAGGCGAGTCACCATGCCCCAGACCAGAGCGCTCCTCCTCCTGCTCGCAGCCCTCGCCAGCGGCCGTGCCCTGGTCGGGGGCGAGGCTCCCGGCACACAGCCGCCGGCTGCCCCGGCCCCGGCCCCGGCCGCCAGCATCCCGGTCAGCGACAAGCAGATCGCCGCCCTGACCTGGGACGAGGTCACCAACGACAGCGATTTCGTCTCGCCTTTCGCGCACAACTTCGACACCCTCAAGGAGAGCGATGAACGGCGCAAGGACTGGGAGGCGTTCGAGGACAAGCTCGACAACTGGGGGCCTGGCAAGGTCCCCAATCCCGCCGAGCGCATCCGCAACCTGATCAGCGTCGCGGCGCTGATGGACGTCGGCGAGGGCCAGTTCGAGTCGGAGACCCCGCTGCTGGTCTTCCAGCGCCTGAAGCAGGAGCTGCCCAAGGAGCAGCTGATCGCGGAACTCGCCGAGATCGTCTTCCATCCCGAAGTCGGCTCGGTGGTCACCACCGCGCCCGAGCTCGACCTCAACGTCGGGGTCGGCGACGAGCGGGTGCGCGAGCGGGTGCAGATCTACGCCAAGAAGATGCTCGGGCGCATGCTCGGCAAGCTGCCGGTCGAGCAGCAGTAGCCCCGAGAGCGCCGGGGTTCGAGCATGGCCTGAACGGCGGTCAGCGCCCGGGCCCCTGGGGCTTCACCGCCGACTCCTTGGCGACGATGCCGTCGAGCCAGGTCTGCCATGCGGCCAGGCTGGCCTTGCGGCCCGCCTTGTCGGTCTCGGGCTTGTAGTCGCTGCTCTGGTAGGGCTGCAGTACGGCGAAGGCGGCGGTGCGCACGTTCGCCTGCTCATCGTCCAGCGCCTTGACCAGCCCGGCATACAGGATGACGTCCTGCTGGTGGATGGTCTGGAGCGCCACCGCCTTGGCGATCGCCTCGATTCCCAGGACACGGTCCTCGGTTTCGAAGCGCTTGCCGCCGGCGACCAGCTCGGCGAGGGCCTCCTGGCTGGCATGGCTGCCCCATTCGGCATTCAGGCCCAGCGCGGCGATCGCCTCCTTGCGCACTGCGGCGCTCTTGTCGTTGACCGCCTTGGCCAGCTGCGCCAGGGCGGCCTCGCCGTACTCGGCGTGCTCGGCGCTGCCGATGGCCAGCAGCCTGACCGCATCGGCGCGGGCAGTGAACAGGGGTGCGACCACCGCCCCGGTCTGCGGGCCGCCGACCAGGATCGCCGCATCGAAGGCTGCCTCGTTCAGTCCGGTCGCCGGGCCGGAGAGCGGCTTGAGCGCCGCCGCCTCCTTGGGCGAGAGCGGCAGGATCTTGTTGCGCGAGGCGATCAGCCAGGTGATCGCCTCGTCGTTGGTCGGCTGATGCCGCGACGGTCCGACGGCGTCGAATTCACGGTACAGCAGGTGGTAGCCATGCGGCTTGGCCTTGGCGTAGGTGTCGCGCACCATCGGCGGGTGGGTCGGGGTATCCTTCAGGCCGATCGCCAGGTAGAGGCCGGGCAGCTCGTCCTCGGGATCCTTGGAGTCGGGCATGAAGCGGAAGCCCCAGGAATAGCCGATCGCGCAGGCGATCAGGTCGGGATGCTCGAGGGCGAACTCGATCGACATGGTCGAGCCCTCGCCCTTGCCGAAATTGTAGACCCGCCGGGGATTGATCGGGAAGGTCTTCTTCGCCCAGGCGATCAGCTCGACGGTGTGCGCATGATCCTCCTTGGTGTAGATATGGTCGACATGGTGCACGCCGATGACCACGAAGCCGTCGCGCGCCTTCAGGCGGTCGAGCGCCTCGAGCACCGGAGGCATCTCATCGGAGACCTTGCCGTTGTGCTCGTGGTAGCAGAGGATCAGCCCGAGCTGCTTGGCCGGGTCGGTGGTGCCGGCGGGAGCCATCTCCTTGGGCGCGGAGACGGCGTAGGCGAGCACGGGCTTGCCGCTGGCATCCTTGATGTCCCCCTCATCGAAGGCGCACAGCGCGGTCGCGGTCAGGAGGACGCAGGCGCAGGCGATGCAGATGCGTAGCACGGGGTGTCTCCACGGTCGGTGAGGATGCGCTGGCGGACAACCGCAGCACGGGTGATCGGGGGCATCACGGCGGCGCGGATTGCACCGGGACGCGGACTCGGTGCAAGCACTGGGCGGCCGATATCACCACTGATGTCTGGTGCAGGCCATGAAACGGTTCAGTGGCGGCCGGCGGGATCTTCACGCTCAGCGCGCGCTCTCGACTGCGATGACCTTGGCTGGGGCGCGGCAGCGCAGCACCGCCGGACCCAGGGTCGGGGCGCTGTTGGCCTGGTTGGCCAGGTTGTTGAACCAGACTCCCTGCGTCGGCGCAGCGATGGGATAGGTGGTGTAGCGCCAGAAGACGCGCACTTCGGCGCCATCGACGCTGGTTGCCTGGCGTGTCGTGCCGCCCGATGGCACCGGCTGGAACTGATCGCTGACGAAGGTGGGATCGATGGCGGTCACCACCGCAGCGGCCTCGGGGAGGCTGCCGGCAATGGCTGGGACCGGGATGGCCGGCAGGGTGACCTGGGCGTTCTGGACATCGGTGCGGTTCCAGTCGAAGCCGCTGGCCAGGGCGCGGGCGAAGAGGGTGAACTGCTGCCCGGCATCGTCGAACAGCGACACCGACCCCAGGGCATCGGTCGAGGGGAAGACCTGATCATAGAAGCGCAGCGGGAAGGCCGCCCAGGCGAAGCTGCGGCAGCGCAGCGCCGCCGACTGCTGGTTCGCGGTCAGGCCGGTCCATTGCGGCGAACCGGTATTGGGCAGGGCGCTGGCATAGCGCGGCCAGTAGCCGATGGCGATGGGGTAGAGGCCGGTCGCGGCATCGGCGCTCCACGCCGGCTTGCCGGCGAGATCGGGAGCGCAGGTGTCGTAGAGGCCGCGCAGCCAGGGCCCGGTGTAGCCGTTCGGCGCGGCCAGGGCTTCCAGCGTCTGCCCGTCGGGGCTGGTAATCAGGAGCGCCGGGGCGTCGAGCACGCCCATCGTCCCGGGTATCGGCAGCAGCCCTTCGCTGGTGCTGCTCAGGGTGCCGTTGAGCGGCGACACCGGACCGATGGGCAGGATCACCAGGTTCTCGCGCCCGGTGTGGATGCGCGGGATGGAGCCCAGGAGGCCGCGGCCGATCAGATCGAGGTTTCCGGGCAGCGACGGGGGGGTGGTCAGCTGGTTGGTATGCAGGCGATAGGCGAAGACCTCGCCGCCGATCAGCACCAGGCCGTAGTACGGTCCAGGACTGCTCAGGCCGTTCGAGGGCTGGATGGTGACCCCCTGGATGGCGCCAAGGGTGGTATCGGCGATCCATTGGACGCCGTCGACCGGAGTGATGGTCTCGGTCGCAACCGTGTCGATGCCGGCCACCTCGGTGGCCACCAGCGGCACTGCCGACTGCCGGCCGCCTTCCACGGCGTCGATCGCGCCCTGCAGGATCGGCAGCGGAGTCGGCAGATTGGGGGTGCGGTCGTCGGGGGAGGCGATGTAGAGGCGGCGGTCGTCGGTGGTGCCGGACTGCAGGAAGCCGGAGGCGAAGGCATTCGAGTAGGGCAGCAAGCTCGGAACGCTGGTCAGCAGACCATATGGTGGAAGCGGTGGCCCAGCGGTGGATGGAGAGAGGTCAGTGCCATTCCAGCCTGGCCAGCAGACCAGATCCAGTGAGGGAGACGAGGGGAAGACCGCAGGAAGCTCCTCGGTGAAGGCGAATAATTGGTTTTGCGTATCGTCAAGCCCGTTCCAGGTCGTCACATCGCTGCTGACCGTGCCGAAACCGTCCATGGGGGAATAGCGGACGACTGCCTGCCAGGTTGCGAAATTCTGCGTCGTCACATTGGTGCCTTGCACGGTATTGGCGCTATAGCCGCTGGGCGATGTCGAGCTCCTCGCTGTACTTCGGCAGACCCCCGGAACGATGGTCACGACATCGCCAGTGCGGATGACGCCGCTGTAGCCGGATTGCACGGGCAGGACGCGGCTGCCGGCGGGGAAGGGCGTAAGAACATTGCCGGATGAGTCGATTGGTGCGCGCGTGCGTTCGACCGCCCGCTGATTTCCTGCGACGCCGAAACCCGACCATGGGAAGCCGCTGAAATTGACCAGGAAATAGTATGGCGGGTTGCCCGGAGTCGCTGACCCCGTCTGGGACATCCCTGTGGTGATCCAGTTGTAGGACAGCCATTCGACGGCCCCGTCGACTGCCTGTTGGTAGAATTGAACCATGGTAGTGCCACTACCAGGAGCCGAAAGGCTTCCTGATCCCATGTTGAACCGCGTGGCGTCAAGTCCGGCAGGAGCATTGAGCTGGCAACTGAGCATCTCCACCACCAGCGGGTTGAGGGTGATGTCGAAATCCTGAAGGGCCGCATTCCACGGTCCAGGTGTCCAGCTCGATCCAGAGAGGGTAAGGGCGACGACATTGGTGAAGGTGAGGTTCGTTGACGACGGAGGAATGCCTGATGATGGCCCACTGCTGGGGAGCGAGTTGTCGTAATAGAACAGGTACTGGGTGGCTGTGCTCAGGAGCGAGGCTTGCACCACGAGCCTGGCATAGCCGCGGATTGGCCAGGTTCCATTCTGGCTCCCCGGGGGACTGCTGTCACCGTAGGATTGCGCGATGTGGAGGGTCGTGGGTTGTGGGTAGACGAACGAATCGGTGGGAGGGGAGCCGGGGGGGATTGCACCTGGGGTACCATCTCCCGGTTGGCTCGCTGCGAGCTTTCCCCAGAGCACGTAATTATTCACTGGATCCCCATACCAGAAGCCATTGCTGCCGCTGCCATTCAGGCCAGCAAGCGTGCATCCGCCCCGCAGGAGCGTGGTGTTGGGGAGATGCAGGCGGTAACCACCGGGCACGACGAGATCGCCAACCGCATGCGCCAGCATGGTTGGCCAAGCCTGCGCCGGCAGCAGCGGGTTGGCGATATCGGTGTTCTGGCGCTGGCCGCGCATGCAGCCGGTCAGTGTGCAGACTCCGTTCCCCGACGAAATGAGCCCCGTATAGCTGAAGTATTCGTTGCCGATGAGTACATAGCCGGAGCTGGGGATGAGATCCGCCGCGCCTCCACCGGTGGGCGACCATGCCTGGACCTGCAGATGGCCGGGAGTCGTATCACTGCCTCCACTGGCCTGGATCAGGGAGGTCGCGGGATTCGGCATGATCGGGGTGGTCGGATAGGGGATGGCCGGGAGAGACTGGTTGAGGATCATGCACGGCAAGGTGATGTGATCGCCGGGGTCAACCATGGTCATGGTGCCGCTGCGCGCGATGTCGCGGCCGACCAGCCCATCGACCGTGATCGCCTGGGAACCCGGGGTGTCGCGCGTGTAGGCGACCTGGATGAGGTGCCAAGTGCCTGGCGTCAGGGTGTAGTGGTAGCGGCATTCGATGCGATTCCCCCCCCGCGGATTGGTGGCCGCATTGGCTGGCCGCATGGGCGCCAGCGGCAGGGTACCGCCGCCCAGCGCTCGATTGTCGACATGGGTGCTGGTGGGGTCGTATCCGGGGATGAGAGGACCATAGTCCACTTCATGCTCGATGGCTGCATTGGCGAAACTGAGCACGAGCTGCTCCTGGCCGGAGACCGAAGCGTCATACCAGAGTGACCAGTAGTTCTGCAGGGTGGTGTCGGGCGTCTGGCCCACGCCGGCGGTCGCATCCAGGCGCTGATCGCTCTGCGGATTGCTGGCATTCGGCAGAGGCACGCCCGAATACGGCAATCCGGCATTGTTGATCGGCATGCGCATCTCGAGGATGGTCACCGGCGTTGTGCCGCTCCAGCTGGCATTCGGCCGCACCCACAGGCCTATCTGGCGCGACGGGATCTCCAGGTTCGGTGTTGGGGGTGGGGGCGAGCTCGTTGGTACGCTATCGGTGAGACCAAGCAGGCCGTGATCGCCGCTGGAGACCTGGTAGGCGAGATAGGTGCCGCTGACCGGGGAGCACAGCAGGCCTTCCGGGGTCATCTGGCTGGCGAAGCCGGCGCCGGCTGTCGCGGGCGATACCGGCATCGAGCCGGGGGTCTGCTGCCCGGGCTGGTTGACATTGGGATAGGTCACTGAGGTGAGGAAGGACACTGACGGGCCTGAGAGCGGCAGCGTCCAGTCGGGCGACAGCCAGGAACTGGTCAGCGTGCGCAGCACCGCCGGTCGCATGCCGATGACGCTGTCGAGCGTGGAGTTCGACGCCAGGTCGGTGTCGACCGGGAAGATGTCGCTCAGGCGCGGATAGGGGCGCGGGAAGCTGGTCATCAGGCTGCCCTGGCGGCTGGCGATCAGCGCATGCAGTTGCGATTGCTTCTGCCAGCGCTCCTCGAGCTGGTACTCCTGCGGCAGCGCCTGGGCCACCACCCGCCGGGCGCGGCTGGCGACCTGGTGGCCGCTGGGGTCGATGATGGTTGCCGAGGCCTCGATGGTGACCGTCCCGCGCGAAGCGATCGCCAGCGGCGGGAGCTCATGCGGGCCGAAGAAGGTGATCGTCAGCGGTGTCGTGGGCGGCACGGTGGGCGGCAGGCTGGTCGGTGTGCTGTCGGTGAAGAACGTAGTCGGAGGGCTGCCCGTGCCCTGATAGGTCTGACCGCGCGATACCGCGATGGTGGTCACTCCGGCGGAGGGCGAATTGACGTTCACCGAGGAGTATTGGACGTATTCGGTCACCGGCACCAGGCCCGGCGCCTGCACGCCGCTGAGCTGCGCCCAGCCGCTCGACGGCAGCTCGCTGAAGCTGGAGGCGCCCTGGACGTGGATCACCAGCGCCGAGGCGGGCAGCGTCGGTCGCCAGGCCATGGTGGTATCCTGGCTCGCCGAGTAGACTCCCATGGAGGGCGATCCGGGCGGGATGCCCGGATCGCCGATCAGGCCGGGCAGGGCGATGCCCTGGGCCAGCACAACGGTGGAGGACAGCGGATCCAGCAGGGCGAAGGCCGAGTGCGTGCCGGTCCCCTGCGGGAAGGTGTTGGCGCACTGGAAGATGGCATTGGTCAGACCATTGGTGTTCGCCAGGCTGTCGGGAGCCGGCTGCACGGGCAGGGCCGGCTGGTGGGTGGTCTGGTTCACCGGGTTGGCGGGTGTCACCTGGTTGAGCACGGCGCACACCACGCCGTCGGCCTGATGCAGGTTGAGCGCGGGTCCCACCGCCAGGCCGAGGGGCGCTTCGACCGGCAGGCCGGCGGTGAAGGTGGGCATCATCCACGCAGGGACGAGGTGCTCGATCTGCAGCGGCACGCCGGAGGCGTTGGTGGTGGTCTTGTCCTCGATCACCATCGCCGTGCCGTCGCCGAAGAGGTTGGGCGAGACCGGGAAGGCGGCCATGCGCGATGGCGGCAGCGAATCGATGCCCTGAACCCCGCCGCCGGTGGTCAGCAGGGTGCCGAGGTCGACCAGGGTGAGATCGCTGGCCGACACCGGATTGGCCCACACGCCGGGCGACACCAGCGCGCCGCTGAGCTGGTAGCCGGGATCGGGGTTGCGCGGCCCGGCCCGGCCGCTGGCGCGGGCGGACAATGTCAGGTGCGGTCGCAGCAGGTCGAGCTCCGCCACGGTCAGGGGGCCGCGGGCGCTGGGCGCGCTGAGCTGGGGATTGGCGAGCTGGAGCTGCTCGATGACGGTGATGCGTCCGCCCACTCCCGGCTGGCCGGCGATGGTGGGCGGGTAGCGCAGCAGGGCAAGGGCCTGGCAGAGGGCGTAGTTCCCCGGCACCGCCGCGCCGGTGGAGCCGTCGGCCGGCCAGTCCGAGATCCCGACGGCGCCGAAGAGCGTGGCCCAGTCGACCGCGTCCATGCTGTTGGGATCGAGCTTGCCGGCCTCGTCCTCGAGCACCAGGCCGATGGTGCTGGTCGAGCCGACCGAGCCTGCTCCCGGCGGGATGACGTAGGGGAAGGCGGGGATGGTGCCGCTGCCCAGCCCCAGGGTGCTCAGATCGATGCCGACATGATTCGGGTTCGGCAGCGCGGCGGCAGGAGCGGGTGCGGTGCTCGGATTCTGCGAAAGCGGGCCGAGGTGCGGCTCCTTGGCTGCCGATCCGCCCAGGCCCCAGTAGAGCGAGATCCAGTCATCCTGCGGCGTTGCGCCGGTCTGCAGGTGATAGGCCACCGCGCTCGCGGCGATGGCGATGCCCAGGCTCTCGGCCGACTGGTGGCCGATCTTGGCCTGCTGGTTCTGGGCGAAGCTGCGCGTCCCGGTCAGGCTGGCCGATTGGGTGAACAGGAAGGGCAGCCCGAGCATCAGCAGCGCGGCGAGGACGACCAGGGCGATGATCAGGGCGGCGCCCCGGCGGGATGCGGCGGAGCGTCTCATGGTCCACTGATCGGCTGGTTGTAGACCACGTAGCTGGTGGTGCCGGTGCTGGCATCGCGGCCGACCGTCCCCAGCGCGCTGATCACCGGACCGTTGACCGGCACGATGATGACCGCGGCATTGCCGGCGCCACCATCGCGCAGGCCATTGGTGTGGCGGCAGAACACCAGCGTCTGCGTCGGCGACGATGCGGTACCGGCGGACTGCACCGGGGTGACCGCGAGGGTGCCCTGCGGCATGGTCAGGCTGACGCTGCCGGTCGGCAGGACCGTGGGATTGCCCGGCACCGGGTTGGCCAGCACCAGGGCCGGCTGACTGCTGGCCACCGCATCGGGAGTGAAGATCATCGTGCCGTCCGGCCGGAAGAGCAGGGTGCCATGGGTCTCCGGCACGACCGTCGGCGGCAGGTCCTGGCTCTGGTCGGCCGCCAGGCGCAGAATGCGCACATCATCGACGGGCGCATCGGCATACTCGGTTGCCGTCGCGCCGGCTTGGAGCAGCTGGCCGATGAACACCGTCTCGTTCGCCGGCGCCACCAGGAGGTTGGCCGAGGGCAGCGAGGTCGAGATCGCCGGGCTGCCGACCGCCGGGAGCAGGGCGACGCCGTTGCGGTAGAGCGACAGGTGGGCGCCATCGTAGAGCATGCCGATATCCTCCCAGCGTTCACCGCAGATGGGGTTGGGCGGCCCGAACTGCTGATCGACGCCGTCCAGCGAGGTGATGGTCGTCGTCACCGCCGGGCTGCCCGGCTGGTTGACCCAGCCGCAGAGCTGCCAGCAGTAGAGCGGATGGGGTGAGCCCCCTTGGGTGAGGGTGTACTGGTTGAGCACCAGCTTCAATCCGGCGATGCAGGTGCTCGCCAGGCCCTGGTCGGCGGCGCCACCGATCAGCACCAGCGGCATTTCGAGCGGGGTGCTGCTGGTGGGCGCGGGCGTGATCGACTGCCAGGTGGCATATGCCGACGGCGGACGGACGGCGCAGGCCAGGAAGAAGCCATCCGCGGCCCCGTTCGGATCGCTGCCCCGGACCAGGAACTGGCTGGTGAGGAGCTGATGCTGGAGCATCGCCTGGCGCGTCGAAGCCGGGATGGTGCTCTGGGAGAGCACCATGGGCCAGACGCCATTGCCGGTGCGCCCCAGGGTCAGTCCGGTGGAGGGATCGGGATCCTCGACCCCCGGGTTGGTGAGCGGACCGAAGGAGGGGGTGAGATTGCCGATGTTCGCTGGATCATCGAAGGATTGGCTCCACACCGGGGTGCGGCTGACGCCGGCGATGCGCCCGCCGATGATCATGCCGTTGCTGGCAGCCATCTGCGAGATGCGCAGCTCGACCGGTTCGCCGCTCGAGCGTGCGGCATGGCGCGCCTGGCGCACCATGTCGGCGACCAGCTGCTCGGTGGCGAGGATGCGATTGGTATCCTTATGGCCGAACAGGCCGCCCAGGGTGAAGGCCATCACGGAGACGATGATGGTGATCACCACCAGCAGCTCGGTGATGGTGAATGCGGCCTGCCGCCGCTGGGGCGGATGGCGGTCCCATAGCAGCGAAGATGGTGGCAGGGTGGCTGGCATGGGGGCAGGCCGAGGTGAGACGTCCAGGATCGCTCGTTCAGGACGCATTGCCAGGGAGTGCTCGACTGCTGCGCCCACATCCAGGCTGGTCGGGATGGCGGGCCTGACGCGCCGACAGAGGGACGGCTGCGCCTGGCAAGGGCGTACCAGATCGTACCCGATAGCCGCCGTGCCGCTGCCGCGCTCCCGGGCCGGGCGGTTGCGCGACTCCGGGGAGGGTGCCTCGATCCCTCATCGACGCGATTGGCCGATGAGCTCCTTGAACCAGCTGGTGGCGCGGAAGGGCGCGAACACCGCCTCCTCATCGACCCACCGCCGATGGCGGCCATCGGCATCGGCGGCGCACAGCGCCACCAGCTCGCCATGCAGGCCCGTCTCATCGCCCATCAGCGCGGCGAACAGCGCGCGACCGGCATGCAGCAATGGGGAGTGGTCGGTCGGTTTCATTGGCAGCATGGTGCCACAGGGACGCTGCCGGGCTGCCAGGCTTTCAGCCGGCCAGCCAGGCGGCGGTATGGACGCCGGCTAGGCCCTGAGCCCGGAGAGCGCCTTGGCAGATGCATCGAAAACCTGTTGGTGCAACGAGTTGCCGCGGCTATCCATGGTCACGATGACGGGGAAACGCTCAACCCAGAGGTGCCAGATCGCCTCCGGGCTGCCGAGGTCCATCCAGTCGACCCCATCGACCCGGGTGATGCGCTCGGCGCATACCTGGGCAGCGCCGCCGATGGCATGCAGGTAGACGCAGCCGTACTCGCGGCAGGCGTTGAGCGTCTTCTCCCCCATGCCGCCTTTGCCGATCACACCCCGGATGCCGTGGTCGCGGATGACCTCCCACTGATAGGGCTCCTCGCGCGCCGAGGTGGTCGGACCGGCGCCTTTGCAGACCCAGCGTCCGCCCTCCTGCACCATCACCGGTCCGCAGTGGTAGATCACCGCGCCATGCAGGTCGACCGGAGGGGGGGTGCCCTGGTGCAGCCGGTGGTGGACCGCATCGCGACCGGTGTAGAGGCGTCCGCTGAGCTCGACGGTGTCGCCGACCGTCAAGGCGCGGACCTGCTCCTCGGTGAGCGGGGTGGTGAGGGACTTTATGGTCATGCGCACCTCGGGACGCGCGCGGTGCCGGTTCGCGGTCGGTGGCGGCTAGCGCCGGATGGATGCCCATGATCGGCGGGCGGGGATGCTAGTAGAGCCATTGGTCGATCCATCCCTCCGCTGTCAGGGTGATGCCCTGGCGGCGGAAGGCCCAGCACATGTAGCTGATGGTGACGAAGAAGCTCGCCGGCACGCGGTTGAGCTTGCCGATCTTGCAGCCGATCAGGGTGGTGCGGCCACCGAACCCCATCGGCCCGATGCCGCTCTGGTTGGCCTTCGCGACGATGCGCTCTTCGAGCTCGCCGAGCACCTGATCGGGATTGCTGTCATCAAGGGTGCGCAGGAACTGGATCTTGCTGTGGGCATAGCCCGAGGCGCGGTCGCCGCCGATGCAGACGCCCAGGATGCCGGGCCCGCAGCCCTGGCCTTGCGCCTGCAGCACGCAGTCGAGCAGGGCGTTCTCGACCCCCTGCAGGTCGCGACCGCCGAATGCGGGGTTGGGCAGGGAGTATTGCGCACCGACGTTCTCGCAGCCGCCGCCCTTGAGCATCAGCGCCACCTCGACATAGGGGCGATGCCAGACCGCGAGGTGGAAATCGGGGGTACCGGGTCCGATGTTGTCGCCGGAATTGCGTCCGGTGACCGCATCGACCGAGTTCTGCCGCAGGAACCCCTTGGCGGTCGCCTCGCGCACTGCCGCGATGAAGGCATCCTCGAAGGCCAAGAGGTCGTAGCCCTGCGGCGCATGCACATAGACCAGGATCGAGCCGGTATCCTGGCACAGGGGCTGGCTCTTGTCGCGCGCCATGCCGATATTGCAGTCGATCACATCCAGGGCGTAGGCGGCGTTGGTGCCCGTCGCCTCCTGCGCACGTCCATCAGCGATGGCCTTCACCACATCCTGCGGCAGCACCGTCGAGGTGCGCCGGATGAGCTCGAGAAGGGAGGCCTGCAGTGCGGTGGTCGTGGCGGTTGCGGTCATGGTGGTTGTCGCTTGCTGGGTCGGTGGTCGATCCCGGTCTCGGGACTGCTCAGCGGGACATCAGGCCTGCCGGCGCAAGCGATGATGTAAGCCCGCCTCGGGCAGGCAACGGTTGGCCGATCATGGCGAACGTGCCTCCGCAGCGGCCTGGGCATGAGGCTGCCAGATCTCGGCCCCTCCCTGCTGATCGAGCTGGGTGCGCGCCTGGACCGCGCGGCTCAGCCAGGTGCGCTGGGAGAGGGAGCCGGGGGCGCACATGCCGGCCACCAGCGCCTCGAGCGCGCGGCGGTCGAGATTCTCGGGATCCACCAGCTGCAGCGCGGCGGCCTCGTCATCGGTGGAGAGCCCTGGCCGGGCGGCGACCAGGCCGCTGGGCAGGACCACCACCTGGTGGGCGAGGAACAGGGCATGCAGGCTGGGCCAGCGGTTCGCGCGCGCGGCCAGGGGACCGGGAGGGTGGTACGGCTCGGGTGCGCGCTGGCCGCCGGACTGGTAGCGGCCCTCGGTGCCGCCGCACAGCCAGGACGCCAGGCGCTTCATCGCCGTGCTCGGGGTGGCGAGCTGCAGCTCCTCGGGCCGGCGCGCCTGGGCATGGGCGATGTCCTCGATGAACCATACCGTCAGCTCGCATTCATCGATGCTCAGCTCGCGCTGGGTGCCGCAGGAGGTCAGCAGGAGGAAGAGCGGCAGGAGCAGGCGATTGAGCACTCCGCCGAGCAGGGCCAGAGACGGACGCCACCAGCGTGCGGGCGGACGCGACGGCGATGCGCTCATGCGCTCAGCTCGACGCCCGCGATGCGCATGCGCTCGACCAGCTGGAGATGGTCGCTGCGCTTGGAGAAGACCAGGCCGGGGCAGCGGCCGCTCGGGGTGTTGAAGCGCAGGGCGCTGCCGCAGAGGTCGGTGGCGGTGCCTCCGGCGGCGATCAGCACCGCCGCCGGAGCGGCGACGTCCCATTCCGCTATCGAACGCGGATGGACATAGAGGTCGGCTTTGCCGCTGATGATGCGCCAGGCCTTGACCCCGACCGAATGCGCGCCCAGGTGGCGGAACTCGGGGAAGGTCGAGGCGATGCGCTCGAGCGCATCGCGGTTGCGCCGGCTCTGGCTGGTGATCAGCACATCGTCGCCCCCGGGCTGCATGCGCAGCGGATGCTCGCCGGTGGCATCCACCAGCCATGCTCCCGTCTCCGGTGCGCCGACCAGGCACAGGCCTTCGGCGGGCAGGTCGAGGACGCCCAGGCTCAAGCGCCCGTCGATGGCCAGCGCGAGCTGCACCGCCCATTCGCGCGAGCCCCTGACATAGTCGCTGGTGCCATCGATCGGATCGATGATCCACAGCCGCCTGGCGCCCAGTCGTGCGCCGCTGTCGGGGAGCTCCTCGCTGAGGATCGCGTCAGCGGGGAAATGCAGCTCCAGGTGGTGGCGGATCATCGCATCGGCCGCCAGGTCGCCCTCTGTCACCGGGGAGCCGTCGCTCTTCGCCGTCGCGCTGACGCTGGACTGCAGCTGGTGCGCGAGCTCTCCGGCCGCGCGCGCGGCCTGCATCGCAATGGCGATATCGTGGGCGAGGTCGGCTCTCGGCATGTGCCCAGAATAGGGCCCGGAGCGCGGGCAGGAACGGCCAAGGTCCACTGGCGCGCGAGCGCAGGGCGCGGTGCTCGGCTCATCGTCAGGTCGGTCTTGGCTAATCGTCGGTCTTGGCCATGCGCAGCACCTCATCGGGGGTGGTGACCCCCTGGAGCGCCTTGCGCGCACCATCCATCGCCAGGGTGCTCATGCCGTTTGCCACGGCGACGCGCCGGATCTCCGAGGTCGAGGCCTTGGAGAAGGCGAGATCGCGCAGCTGGCGGTTCATCACCATCATCTCGAACAGGCCCTTGCGTCCGCGATAGCCCGAGCCCTTGCAATGGTCGCAGCCCTTGCCGCGCTTGAAGGACTGGTTCGCCATCTGCTGCGGGTTGAGATGGAGCTGGGTGAGCTGGCGCGGGTCGGGCTGGAACGGTTCGAGGCATTTCGGGCAGTTGGTGCGGATCAGGCGCTGGGCCAGGACCGCCTGGATCGAGGTCTCCACCAGGAACGGCGGCACACCCATGTCGATCAGGCGGGTGATCGCGTTGGGGGCGTCGTTGGTGTGCAGGGTGGAGAACACCAGGTGGCCGGTGAGGGAGGCTTGGATGGCGATCTGGGCGGTCTCGGCGTCACGGATTTCACCGACCAGGATGACATTGGGCGCCTGGCGCAGCATGGCGCGCAGGATGCGCGGGAAGTCGAGGTGGATCTTGTGGTTGACCTGGCACTGGTTGATGCCCTGGAGGTGGTATTCGACCGGGTCCTCGGCGGTGATGATCTTGCGATCGATGGTGTTGAGGGTGTGCAGCGTCGCATACAGGGTGGTGGTCTTGCCCGAGCCGGTCGGACCAGTGACCAGGACGATGCCGTTGGGCCGCTTGATCAGCGACAGGTAGGCCTTGAGGTCGGTCGGATCGAAGCCCATCTCGTCGAGCGACAGGCGCAGGCTGTCGGCATCGAGCAGACGCATGACCATCGATTCGCCATGCACCGACGGCAGGCAGGAGGCGCGCAGATCCAGGGGCTTGTCGCCGATCTTGACCTTGATGCGCCCGTCCTGGGGCTTGCGCTTCTCCTCGATCATCATGCCGGCCATGATCTTGAGGCGCTGGATGACCGGGCCCTGGAGGCGCTTGGGCGCGGGATCCATGGAGAAGCACACGCCGTCGATGCGGTAGCGGATGCGCAGGTGGTCATCCATGGGTTCGACGTGGATGTCGGAGGCGCGGTTGTTGAGCGCATTGGTGATGATCTGCTGCACGAACTTGATGATCAGCGCATCTTCGCCGTCGCCATCGCCCTCCTCGCCCTGCTGGCGGTAGGAGATGTCCTGCGACATCTCGCCCAGCATCTGGTCGAGCTTGGTCTCCTGCATGCCCCAGTTCTTGTCGATCGCGGCGCGGATCTGGCGTTCGCTGGCGACCGCCACCTCGATCGCCAGTCCGGTGGAGAAGCGCAGCGTGTCGACCGCCTCGAGATCGAGCGGGTTGGTCATCGCCACCGACAGCGTCCGCCCGCTCAGCGATACCGGGCAGACTAGCTTTTCGCGCGCCAGCTCCTGCGGCACCAGCTCGACCACCTTCATCGGCACATCGATGGTCTCGAGATCGTAGAAGCGCATGTCGAACTGCTCAGCCAGGGCGCGCGCCACATCCTCGGGCGTGCAGGCCTGCAGCTCGACCAGGATCTCGCCGATCGGCCGCTTGTCGTTCTGCATCTGCTTGGCCAGGGCGGCCTTGACCTGGGCGTCGGTGACGGTCTCCATCTCGATCAGGATCTCACCGAGAAATTTTCGCATGAACCGGCTCCGAATAGGGTCGTGGCATGGTGCCATGGAGGCTGGCGGGCGCACGGCGCCATCCCGTGGCCCCGGCGCAACTGTGCATGACGCTGCTGTAATGCAGCATAACACTAGCGCTGGCAGACGCCTGGATAGCCCGTTCCGGCAAACCATAGACCCGCGCGGCACCTCGCGGGCGGGTGATTTGGCACGACATGAACGGTCGTGAACCGGCATCCTTCTGAGTCGTTCATCTACCCTGCTGGGCTTGCGAACCCTGTGTCCACCGAGGTCTTCCGTGCTGTCTGCGATCGTTCCGCGTCGTCCACTTCCCATCCTGCTGCTGGCGGGCACCCTGCTCGTGCTGCAGACCGCTGGCGCCTGGTGCGCTGATGCCAAGCCCATGCAGGCCGGCAAGGCGGACGCTCAGGCGGCCTTCGCCAAGCAGGCTGCCAGCGTCCCTCCTGCGAGCGGGCCCGGGCCGCGCATCGCCGGCTGCTACATCTGGAGCGGGCGTGCGGACGAGACCTACAAGCCGTTCTTCCAGTGGGAGCTGCGCCTGGCTGGTGGCACAGCCTCGGCAACCGGCCTGAGCATCCGCGTGGTCACCCTGGGGACTGACCGCAAGCCGCTGGTCAGCGGGCCATGGAAGGTGCTCGGCACCATCGCCTCGGGTGCCAGCCGGGACATCGACTACAAGCTCAACTGCCCGAACTTCCCCGCCTACCAGGTCGAATTCACCTGGAAGGACGGCAAGGATGCCGCGCTCGGCTGGGACAAGGTGTCGCTGCCGGTGATGCTCTCCGAGCTGTCGGGGACCTCCTTCCTGGTGAGCTTGAACCAGAATGCCGACTATAGCGACAGCGCCCATACCGCCGCGGTGAGCTGGACGCTGTGGAACATCGGCGCCCAGCCGGCCCACGATGTGGTGCAGACCGTGCGCTTCCTCGATGACAAGGGCAAGGAGGTCGCCAAGGCCGACTACAAGCCGGAGAAAGGCGAGATCGCCGCCGGGTTGAACAAGGAGGAGAAGTTCACCGCCCGCAAGATCCCGGCCTTCTCGGTGATCTCGGTGGCGACCAAGCTCACCGATGCGGGAACGCTCAGCAGTCTCGATCAGGGCTCCTTCACCGGGGCCAAGGATGTCGAGATCGCCAAGGTCCATGTCGACGGCAAGCAACTCAAGGCCCGGGTGCGCAATGGCACCGGCGCAGCGCTCTCGGCCGTGGTGGTGTCGATCACCCTGCAGTCGCGCGATGGCAAGCCGGTCAAGCATTACGACCTGACGGTGGGCAAGCTGGCGGCCGATGAGGAGCGCGACGTCTCCGCCGACCTCACCGGGGTGGGGAGCTGGAGCGGCTATGAGGTGGCGTGGCGCAATGATGCTGGGGCGGCGACCGCGGCCGCTCCCTAGGCCCGGCGGCGACCGCCTGCCGCCTGCCGCCATCGACCTGGCGACCGCATCTGCTAGGCTCTGCCCATGACCGCTGTGCGCGCCGCCCAGCTCTTCGACGCCATCGCCACCGCCGGCGATCCCGGGCTCGACCGTGAGGTCCGAGCGCTCGCCCATGCTCCGGCAGAGATCAGTCGCGAGGTCGCCGCGGCGCTGCGCGCGGCAGGCGTCGGCGACCGGCCTCGCATCACCGACCTCATCCATGCCCTGGCCCTGCTCTGGCATGACCGCCTCGAGGAGGCGCATGCCCTGGTGCAGCAGCGCGATGGCGATGGCGATGCCGACTTCCTGCACGCCCTGCTGCATCGCCGCGAGGGTGACTACGGCAACGCCAAATACTGGTGGAGGGAGGTCGGCAACCACCCCATCTTCCCCGCCCTCGCGGCCTGGGCCACCGGCCACGGCCTGCCGGTGGTGCGGCAGGACGGCACCTTCGATGCGGGGCTCTTGGTCGAGGAGGTGCGTCGTGCCTGCGCCGGCACGCGCCCCCCAGGACCGCTGATCCTGATGCAGCGCCTTGAATTCACCGCGTTATGCGCGCATCTGGCCGGCTTCCCGGGAGCTGGCTGACCGCCCTGTCCCATCCTCCGTGCCCACCGCGCACAAATACCTTTCCTTGGTCGCAGTGCTATTACCATGCGCCGATCCTCGCGGGTCATTCGGCTCGCCTCGAGACTATGGTCAACGATACCCTCGACCGCCCCGCCCCTGCCGGCTCCACCGCGACCCCACTCCAGCGACCTGTCGAACGCTCCGTCCCAACGCGCGCCGAGGTCCGCCACAAAACGATGAGCAAACCAGTCTTTCCGACCCCGCCTCTGCCCGATGACCTGCGTGCGCAGGGGGTATTCGTCAACCTCGAGGGGGACTACACCTACCTCAGCGACGGCTACTACCGCAGCATGGAGGCCGAGCACGAAGGGCTGCTCGCCCTGCCCAGCCCGCAGGAGGCCATCGATGCCTATGTGGTGCCCCTGGCCCTGACCAAGGCCCAGGCGGCCGGCATCCCCATCCCGAGCTGGGAGATCTCCAACGACTCGACCACCACCATCGAGCCGCCGCTGGTGGTCTACCCGATCAACCCCTTCCAGGATGAAGGCATCTTCATCGCCGATGGCGCGAGCCTGGATGAAGCGATCAAGTCGCTGACGATGAGCAACAAATACGCCGTGGTATGCCAGGACATGCAGCCGGACAGCCGGGTCGACACCCTGCGCCTGGTGCTGGGCAAATGCCTCAAGCCGGAATACCGGGATCTGGCCGAGAACCTCTGGCACACCTTCCGCCTGCCCCTGGCGCGGGTGAAGATCATCGTCACCGAGAAGCAGTACCTCTTCAGCGCCATCGAGCCGTTGAAGAAGGAGGAGCTGACCCAGAACGAGAAGGCCATCCTCAAGGAGGCGGGTCTGTGGCGGGCGTGAACGTCATGCGCCCGTGGCGCGATCGCAAGCCGTCGCACACCGCGTCGGGATTGACTCCTCCTGTCCAAGGATGCCGCTGATGGCTCGCCTGGCTATCTTCACCGAACGCTACACCATCCGCCGCGCCGTCGAGCTCACCGCGCTGACGAATTTCCGCATTGCGGCGGCCAAGCTCGGACACGACGCCGACTTCATCTTCCGCTCCGAGATCATGAACATCCCGCGCTACGACGGGCTCCTGATCCGTGCGCTCACCGACCCGCTCAATACCAGCTACGTCGCCGCCCGCCTGGCCGAGGTCCATGGCCTGCGCGTGATCGATGAGCCGGATTCGATCATGGTGTGCTGCGACAAGGTGAACATGTACCAGCACCTGATGCGCGCCAGCGTGCCCATCCCCGAGACCTGCTTCCTGACCGAGGACGAGGTGACTGTCGAGCAGGCGCGCGAGCTGTTCGAGACCTATGGCCGCCCGCTGGTCCTCAAGGCGCCCAATTCATCCTTCAGCGCCTACGTCGAGAAGGCGCACGACGAGGCGAGCTTCGTCAAGGTCGGCAAGCGCTTCCTGCGCCGTGCCGATCGCCTGGTGGTGCAGCAGTATCTGCCCAGCTCGTTCGACTGGCGGGTCACCATCCTCGACGGCAAGGTGCTGTTCGTGGTCAAGTACGTCATGGCGCCCGGCGCCTGGCGGGCGCACGATCGCGACGATGCCGGCCGCCCGAACATCTCGGTGGTGCAGAGCGTCGAGAAGAGCCAGGTCGATCCGCGCTTGATCGCGGTGGCGCTGCGCGCCGGGAATTCGATCGGACGCAGCCTCTATGGTGTCGACATCAAGGAGTTCGATGACGGCTTCATGGTCATCGAGGTCAATGACAACCCGAACATCGATGCGGGCGAAGAGGACATGAACAACCCCGAGGTCTATCGCAACATCGTCCGCCATCTCGCCGGCGAGCCGTGGGAAGGGTGGATGGAGGAGCGGCAGCAGGCCGTCGGCTCGTGAGCGCAGAGGCCGCCCGTTCGCCACCCGGCGCGCTGGCGGGCGCGCCGGCCTCCGCACCGCGCATCAGCACCGCCGGTCGGCGCGATCTCGAGGCGATCATCGCGCTCGAGCGCCGCTGCTTCGGTCCGGTCGACCATTTCTCCCGTGCCACCTGGCGGCATCTGCTCGGGCAGGCCGCCCAGCGCGGCACCAGCCTGACCCTGGTGGTGCGCGATGGCAGCGCGGTTTTGGCCGCCATCAATGCCTTGCTGCGTTCCAGCAGCAGGACGGCGCGGATCTACTCCATCGCCGTCGATCCCGGCCAGCAGGGTCGGGGCCTGGCCCGTCAGCTGTTCCAGGCGCTGATGCGACGGCTGCCGGCGCGCATCGACGCGGTTTCGCTCGAGGTGCGCGAGTCCAATGATGGCGCACGCCGCCTCTATGAACGGCTCGGCATGCGCATGGTCAGGACGATGTCCGGCCACTATCCCGATGGCGCCGTCGGCGTGCGCTATCTCGCACCGCGGTCCGTCATCACCGCGGCGAGTGCCCAGCGGAGCGGGAGCTGATCAGCGTCGCCGGTGGCGCGCGGCACGCGGTTGCGCACCGCCGCCGCCCGGCAATGATGCCGGGGAGTTCCTCCCCCCGGTGCTGAGCGTCCGCGCTGAGCAGTCCTGACTACTGATGAAGGGTCGACCATGCGATTCCCTGCCGTGTGCTGCACTGCGCTCCTGGTTGCGCTGACCGGATGCTCGGACCGCACGCCGGCGCCACCCCCGCCACCGCCCCCGCCTCCGCCGAGCGCCTGGACGCCGGTGGAGAGCCGCCAGGCCGCCGACGACCTCATCGGCGATGCGCTCAAGCGCCCCTGGGTGAATGAGTTCCACGATCGCACCAGCCATCTCCCCGGGGTACGGGTCGGCGACATCGCCGACCGCTCCCAGGGCCAGGTCGATGTGAGCGGCCTGTCCAGCCAGCTGGCACGCGCCCTGGCGGCGTCCGGTCGCGTCACCTTGGTGCAGGGATCGGGCAAGGCCGATTTCATCATCCAGGGGTCGGTGAGCGCGGAAGACGGCCAGAGCCAGGGTGAGCCGGTCAAACGCTACGAGATCGACCTCAAGCTGGTCGACTGCATCAGTGGCGATGCGATCTGCCCGCTGCCGCTGGAGGTGACCAAATCGGACAAGGTGCCGACCGCCAACGAGGCGCCGCCGGCCCCTGCTGTGCATCCTGCCGGCGCCAAGTAGGTGCTGGACGGGGGGATTGAGCGTCTGATGCACTCGGACTCCCCCCTTCTCCGGGCCGCCTTGCGCCCCACCGGACGGGTCTAGACTCGCGACTCCCAGTGGCGTCTGACGCCACGTCCGCACCCCGAGAGGACGCCCTATGCGCCGTTTGCGCATCAGCTCCATGCCGACCACGCTTCTGCTGGTCGCGGCCCTTGTCCTGCAAGGGGTTCCGTCGGTCGTGAGCGCCGGCGAAGCGAACGAGCTCGGCACGCCGAATCCTGAGTACCTGGCGCAGAAGGCGGAGCTGGAGAAGATGCTCTCCGACCGCGACGAGGATCTCTACGAACTGAACTTCCAGGTCATCGATTTCGATGAGGTGCTGCTCAAGGACCGCCTCGGCCATGAGCATGTCTACAACTACCTGACCTTCCGCCTGCGTAATGAGATCACCGACGTCACCCGGCCGAAGATCGCCAAGCCGAGCCGCTACAACGAGGTGCTCAAGACCATCGCCGATCAGTACGAATTCGCCAAGAAGAGCGATGATGGCGGCGGCAAGCTCGCAGTCGACACCAGCGACGGCAAGGACGGGGTGATCCTGGAGCGCCAGGACCTCAAGCCCCGCACCCGCTCAGTCAACATCACCGTCATCGCCTACGATGAGCATGGCACCCGCCTGCACCTCCTGGACGAGCCGGTCGGCAGCGGCACGCAAGAGACCTACAACTTCCCGGATTACGGCGAAGTGAGTCGCGACGATGTGTTCAAGCGCGTGCGCGAGGAGGTCGAGGAGAAGGCCGACCGCCGGCTGCATACCGTCGATGAGATCCGCACCATGAAGCTGCCGCCCTACGATGCGGCCAAGACCGACGAGGAGGGTGTGGCGGAAGGCGAAGTCTACGGCGTGGTGCTGTTCAACCGCCTGAGCCTCTATGGCGACAGCTTCACCATCGAGGTGCGCGGGCTGAGCAACAAGTTCCGTGTGCGCTCTTCCGCCCAGGCCGGCCTTATCGATGCCAAGGAAGTCAAGAAGGGCGAGGTCGAGAACTACCTGGCCAGCCGCGTGATGCGCCGGGTCTATGTCCTGCATTACACCCGGCCAGGCGATGAATTCTACCGCAACCTCGACCGCTTCACCCTGGAGAAGGCCGGCTGGGAATGGGTGAACACCTTCCAGCGCATCCGCGAGCGCAAGAACGTCGCCTATGCCCGCTACTTCCTCAATAACATCACCGATGAGAAGGATGTGCGCCAGCCCGATGTCGAGAAGGCCTTCTGGGAGTACTACGCCAAGGTGCGCACCGAGGAATATCCCAAGGCGGAGGACAAGCTCCCCGATCTCGAAAAGACCCTGCAGCAGCGCGCGACGGACAAGTGATGCAGCAGAGCCTCGACACTGCCCTGCCTCCCGCTGCGGTGTTCGCCAGCCTGCCCGAAGCCGTGCAGCAGCTGGTCGCCGCCGTGCGCATGCTCTACAAGGGCAGCTGGGATGACTGCGCCGAGGATATCCGCCGCCGGCAGGCCGGCCGACCCTATCTGTACCGCCTGAACATGGCGCTCGACGAGCCGCTCGGTTGGCTGGCGAAGTGCAAGTCCTACGAGCTCGCCCGTGGCGAGCCCCTGGGCGATCACGCGCTCTTCAAAGACACGTTTGCGACCGAGATGGCAGAAGGGATTCGCTGATGGCACCCACGATCGCGTTTGCACAGGGAGTGAGGGCCGTAACCGCGCTGGTGGCGGGCTTCGGTCTGGTGCTCGCTACCGGCTGCGGCTCCTCCGATGCTCCGCGCACTGCCTCGCCAGCGGCTACTCCTGCCCCCGCCTCCGCTCCTGCCCCCGCCCCGATCGCCAGCAGCCAGCGCCATCTCAAGGATACGCCCTTCGAGCGCTCCTGGGATCTCCAGCTGCCGGGACCGGTGCGCTCGAGCTGGATCGATCCGGCCATCCCCGATCTCGCCTTCTTCGAGCTGCGTGACCACCATGAGGTCTACGCCGTCGATGCCTTCAGCGGCAATACCAGGTGGGTGAGCCCGCCATTCACCAAGGCCCTGCGGCTCCAGCCGTCAGTCAGCCGCAACAAGGTGCGCGACAGCAAGGGCAGCACCGAGGGTGCGGCGGATGACCGCCTATGGGTGATCTCCGATGACACGCTGTTCTCGATCGACGCCATCTATGGCCAGATCGTGTGGCGCTACGAGCTGCCGTTCTCGCCCTCGACCGGCCCGCTGGCCGTTGGTCCAGACAGCAACCAGCGCGTCTTCATCGGCGACTGGGGCGGACGCATCCAGGTGGCGACCCTTGACGCCAACAAGCGCTTCCCCTACATCCTCTGGCAGCTCAACCTGCGCAGCCCGGTGACCGCTCCGCTGGTCGAGTCTGACGGGCTGGTCTATGGCGCCGACCACAACGGCACGGTGCACTGCTTTAAGTACGATCGCGAGGAGATCTGGTCCTTCGACTCCGGCAGCATCATCTATGGCGCGCCCCTGGCCCGCTCGCGGGTGCTGTTCGTCGGCAACGAGGACAATGTGCTCTATGCCCTCAACCGCCTGACCGGTGAGCGGCTCGGTTCGCTGTACCTCAACGGCCCGATCAAGCGCGCCCCGTTCGCCTACAAGGCCGAACCGGCCCGCGTCTATGTCTGGGTCGATGATCACAACGACAAGATCGGCGGCCTCTACGCGGTCAAGACGCAGAACGACAACATCCCCTTCGCCGATGCCGCCAAGCATCCGCTCGAGGTCGAGCGCGTGGGCGTCGAATGGTTCGCTCCTGGCATCGACCACCTGGTGGCATCGACGCCCGATTACCTGTTCGGTACCAAGGGCAGCAGTTCGACGGTCTACGCCATCAACCGCTCCTCCGGCCATGTGGATTGGAGCTGGGACGTCAACGAGGAGCACCAGCGCTACCGCGATGAGCGCGGCCGCCTCGATCCACGTTCGGTTGCCTTCATCTCCGAATACCAGGATCCAAGCGACCTCAACCGCTCGATCTACACCGTCGATGAGACCGGCCATGTGATCACCTACCGGGTCTACGGCGACAAGCCGGGCGATCCGCTGAGTGGCGACCGCATCCGTGCCAAGTCCGTCAAGGTCGTCGCCGATGCACCTGCTGCCGGCGACGCCAAGCCTGCGGCCGCCGCAGCGCCGGCCGCCGCAGCGCCGCCTGCTGATGCGCCAGCGGCCAAGCCCGCGGCCAAGTAGCCCAGAGGCCCAGAGGCCCGCACGTCAGAATCGCGCGCGTAGCCGCTGGCGGCCTCAGAGCCGCCGGCGGCGCACGTGCTCATGGCGGACTCGACGACCAGCCATGAGGGCGCGGGTGCAGCGCATCCGCGGCATCCGCGAAGAGCTCAGAGCGTATGCACCTTGATGGTGTTGGTGCCGTTGTTCGACACCCCGCTGATCACCACCACCGTATCGCCATCGTTGAAGATGCCGTGGCGGATGCTCTCCTCCGAGGCTCGCTCGAGCAGATCCTGCAGATTGTCCATGTAGGGCAACATGAGCGGGACGATGCCCCAGAACAGGCTCATGCGGCGCCAGGTGCGCTCATCGTAGCAGAGCGCCACCATCGGGATGTTGCCGCGGCGCTTGGACAGCAGCAGCGGCTTTTCGGTGCCATGGGAGAGGATCATGATGCCGTTGGCGGCGATCTCGCGTGACAGGTAGTCGGCGGCGCCGCTGATCGCCATGGCGAAGTGGTTGAAGGTGGTGGCGTCCCGGTCGAGCTCCATGCGCGCCATGTAGGGGCTCTTCTCGGCTTCGGCGGCGATGCGTCCCATCTCGGCGACTGCCTCGACCGGGAATTTGCCCGAAGCCGTCTCGCCCGAGAGCATCACGGCATCGCTGCCGTCGAAGATGGCATTGGCGACGTCCGAGGATTCGGCGCGCGTGGGGATCGGGTTCTCGATCATCGATTCGAGCATCTGCGTCGCGGTGATGACGATTTTGCCCAGGCGGTTGGCGCTGGTGATCAGGTCCTTCTGCACCACCGGGAGGCGCTGGGTGGAGATCTCGATGCCGAGGTCGCCGCGCGCCACCATGATGCCGTCGGATTCGGCGAGGATCTCCCTGATCCCTTCGACCGCTTCGCCCTTCTCGATCTTGGCGATGATCGGGATGTCGCGTCCGGATTCGGCGATGCGGTGGCGCAGGTTGCGCACATCGCGTGCCGATCGCACGAAGCTCATGGCGATGTAATCGACGTCATTGGCGATCGCCCAGGCGAGGTCGGCCTTGTCCTTCTCGCTCACCGAGGGGGTTGAGACCTTGACGCCGGGCAGGTTGATGCCCTTGTTGCTCTTGAGCAGGCCGCCGACGATCACCGTGCAGAAGATGTCATCGTTATCCACCCGGTCGACCTGCACGCGCATACGTCCGTCGTCGATCAGCAGCATGTTGCCCTTGTCGACATCCTTGGCTAGGCCGGGATAGGTGCAGCCGACGCGCTCTGCCGTGCCTTCCGGGCAGTCGGCCACCGTCACCACCACCTTGGCGCCCTCCTTCCATTCGACCGGGATATTGTCCTTGAGCCTGCCGGTGCGGATCTTGGGGCCCTGGAGGTCGGCCAGCACCGCGACCGGGCGTTCGAGCTCGCGGCTGATCTTGCGCACCAGCCCGAGGCGCAGGAGGTGGTCTGAATGGTCGCCATGGCTCATGTTCAGGCGCGCGACGTTCATGCCGGCATGGAACATCGCCCGCAGCACCTCCTCGCTGGTCGAGGAGGGTCCGATGGTGGCGACGATCTTGGTGCGTTTGCGCGCACGTTTGGTGATCCCGGTGGTGAGGGAGCTGTCAGCGACGAAGACGCGGGTGTCGGTAGGCATGATGACGATAGTAGGATGAGCGGGACGAATGCCAACGCCTCTCATAGCCCTATGCAAAGGTCGCGACTGCTTGCCGGGTCAACACTTGCAGGGCACGAGCCTGGACTTCCACGGCAGGACGAGACGATGACCCCCGGAGATGCCGTGACCTACCCCGCCGCCGCCCGCGCCTTGTCCAGTGCCCGTACCGTGGCCGTCACCACCCACCTCAATCCGGATGGCGATGGCATCGGCTCGGGCTTGGCCCTGCTGTATGCCCTGGAGCGCCTGGGCAAGCGCGTGCGCTTCCTCTGTCCGAGCGCCGTCTCCAGGATCTACGCCTTCCTGCCCGGCTTTGAGCGCATCGAGGTGGTGGGCGATGCCGCCCAGGCCGCGGCCATCGAGCCGGTCGATGTGCTCATCAGCTGCGATGCCGGGGACCGCCAACGCCTCGGCGCGACCGCAGCGGTGGTGCACACCACCCTGATCAACCTCGATCATCACATCACCAACACCCGCTTCGGCACCATCAACCTGGTTGACGTCATGGGTGAAAGCTCCGGGGTGGTGGTCGAGCGCCTGCTGCGTCGGCTCAAGGTCCCGCTCGACCGCCAGCTGGCTGAATATCTGTATACGACCATTGTCTTCGATACCGGACGCTTCATGCACAGCAATACCACCGCGCATACCTTCCGCTGGACGGCCAGGCTGCTGGCGACCGGGATCGATGCGGCGGCCATCAACCGCAGCCTCACCTATACCCGGTCGATGCACGATCTGGCGATCCAGCGTCTGGGCATCGATCACCTCGTGGTCGATGACCAGGAGCCGCGCCTCGCCGGCATCAGCCTGCCTGCTGCTGACATCCTCGCGGTGGGCGAACCGGATGACTGGGGCGAGATGGTCGAGCTGCCGCGCAGCCTTGCCGGCAACCAGGTCGCCTACCTGATGCGCGAATCCAAGGACCGTTCCAGCGTGCGGGTGAGCATGCGTTCGAATCCGCCGTATGAAGTTGGCGGCGTGGCCCAGGCCTTCGGCGGCGGCGGGCATCTGCAGGCTGCCGGCTGCACCGTCAGCGGTGATCTCGCCCAGGTCAAGGCGCTGATCATCCCGGCACTGCGCCGGCAATGCGCAGCGGCAGTCAGCGAGGCGCGCTAGCGCATGGATACCCGGAGCCGATACCATCAGGCGCTCTGCGGTCGCTCCGGAGGCGAGACCTGCTCGCCAGCCGCCGCGCCTCCCCGGCGTGGAGGCGGTGGACCGTGACCGCCAACAGCTTCCCCATCCGCATCGACAGCCTGTTCTACCGCGAGGCCGGGCTCGCCTACCACACCGGAGCGCATGAGCACCGCGTGCACCAGTGGATCTTCTGCCTGCATGGCGGGCTGACCATCGCCGTCAATGGCAGCTTCCATGAATTGCATCCGGAGGAGTCGCTGCTCATCCCGCCCAAGGCCCAGCGCGAGACCTGGTGCCGGCAGAAGGCGCCCGGCTACCTGGTATGCATCTTCGATGCCCAGGCCTTGGACCTGACCCCGATGCTGACCCAGGTGCTGAAGATGCCGAGCGAATTGCGCGAGGATCTCCATGCGCTGGTCGCCGAGCTCAGGCAGCCGCAGGGAGCCGAGAGCCCGTTCCTCACCAGCGCGCTCACCGTGCGCCTGCTGATCGGCCACCTGCGGCAGGTGCTGGCGGGAACGGCGCAGGGCCCGGCGCTGTCCTCGCTCAATGCCATGCGCCACCAGGAGGTCGTCGATCTGGCGGAGACCTTCATGCGCGCCAACCTGCACCGGCAGCTGCTGCGCAGCGAGATCGCGCGAGCGGTGAATGTCTCGGAACCGCATCTGGCGCGCCTGTTCCGCGCCGCGACCGGCAAGACCGTGCTGCAGCGCCTCACCGACATGCGCATCGTCAGCGCCAAGGCCTTGCTGCTCGAGAGCACGCTGTCGGTGACGCAGATCGCCGGCGAGGTCGGGTTGAGCTCCTTCAGCCATTTCACCCGCATCTTCAAGCGCGCGCTCGGCGTGGCGCCATCCGATTACCGCCGCTCGGGCGGCAAATCCTGGGCCTGATCCTCCGGCATCTTGCCGTGCGGGCGGACGCATCCCGCTTCGCCAGATGGTCATCCATCCAACCCCCACCCCATCCAGACGAACCCTCCGACCGCGAAGGCAGCCATGAACCTCAGCCAAGTGGCCATCCAGCTCTATTCGCTGCGCGATTTCTGCAAGACCGCTGCCGATTTCGCCGCCACTGCCCGCCGGGTCAAGCAGATCGGCTATGATGCGGTGCAGATCTCCGGCGTCGGGCCGATCGAATGCGAGGAGCTGGTGCGCATCTGCCGGGGTGAGGGCCTGACCATCTGCGCCACCCACGAGTCCGGGAAGGACATCGTCGACAATACCAGCATGGTGATCGACCGCCTGGGCAAGCTCGGCACCATCTATACCGCCTATCCGCACCCGCACGTGCCATTGACCACCATCGAGGAGGTGCTCGCCCTCGCGGCGGCGCTGGACAAGGCCGGAAGAGCGATGCGCAAGGCCGGCCAGGTGCTCACCTACCACAACCACGCCCTCGAGCTGCGCAAGTTCGACGGCAAGACCATGCTCGAGATATTCTTCGAGCAGACCGGCCGCAACAGCCTGCAGGGCGAGATCGACACCTACTGGATACAATGCGGCGGTGGCGACCCGGCCGAATGGTGCCGCCGCCTGAAGCGCCGCCTGCCGCTGCTGCACATGAAGGACCATGGCGTCAACAAGGACAACAAGGCGGCCACCATGATGGAGATCGGCAACGGCAACCTCAACTGGCCTGCCATCATCAGCGCCGCGGACAGATCGGGATGCGAGTGGTACATCGTCGAGCAGGACGTCTGCCCCGCGGATCCCTTCGATTCGATCAAGGAGAGCTTCCGCTACATCAAGGACCATCTGGTGGAGAAGGCCACCAGCGCCGCGGATTGATAGCCAGCGCTGCTGTTAGCCCTGGTGCCCACAGCCATTCCCGGTAAGCCTCAGGCCATGCTCCTTGCCATGAACGTCTGGTTGCACCAGCTGCTCTCCCCGGAGGGCATCGAGCATCTGGTCGCAAGCGGCGGCCTGCTGGCGGTCTGCGCCATCATCTTCGCCGAGACCGGCCTGCTGGTCGGCTTCTTCCTCCCCGGCGACAGCCTGCTGTTCCTCGCCGGCACGCTGTGCACGGTCGACCTCCTCGATCCCAGCAAGCCGCCGCCCCTGGACTACCTCTCCCTGTGCAGCGCCGTTACCATCGCTGCCGTCCTGGGCAACTCCCTCAACTACCTGCTCGGTCGCCTCGCCGGCCAGCGCGCCTGGGCGCGCGAGGATGGCCGCTTCTTCACCCGGCGCCGCCTCGAGCAGGCGCATGGCTTCTACGAGCGCCATGGCGTGCTGTCGCTGGTGGTGACCCGCTTCGTGCCGGTGGCGCGCACCTTCGTGCCGTTCGTCGCGGGCATGTCGCGGATGGGTTTCGCCCGCTTCAGCTGGTGGAACTTCACCGGCGCCCTCTGCTGGGTGCTGTCGCTGACCGCCGCCGGATACCGGCTCGGGCAGATCGCGGTGGTGCAGCGCCATATCGAGCTGATCGTCCTGGCGGTCATCCTGGTGTCGCTCCTGCCGGTGGCGATCGCTGCTGGCCTGCGTCTGCGCCGGGACCGCGCCGGCGCAGGCCAGCCGCAGGCGGCAGCGCCAACAGCGCCGATCGAGTCATGAGTCCCATGCTGGACAGCCGCTCGTTTGAGCAGTAGATTTCACCCATTCGGCAGGTCGTTGACCGACTGTTCTCGTCCAGCGCTCTGGCCAGGCCACCCATGATCTCCTTCTCCCAGGTCTCCTTCACCTATCGCGGCGACTGGCTCCAGCGCGTCCATGCGCTCTCGCAGACCACCTTCGCCGTCCCGTCCGGCGCTTCCTACGGCTTCCTCGGCGCCAATGGCGCGGGCAAGTCGACCTGCATCAAGATCCTGCTCGGGCTCCTCCAGGGCCATCGCGGGGATATCAGGCTGTTCGGCAAGCCGCTCGGCGATGTGCACCTGCGCCGTCGGCTCGGCTATCTGCCGGAGCAGCCGTTCTTCTATGACAACCTCGCGGTGGGCGAATACCTCGTCTACCTCGCCCGCCTCTCGGGCATCGGTCACGGCGAGCTGCAGGCCGCCTGCGATCGCGTCTGCCAGCTGCTCGACCTCGGCGACCTGCGCAAGCGCAAGCTGCGCAGCTTCTCCAAGGGCATGCGCCAGCGCTTCGCCCTCGCCCAGGCGATCATCCATCAGCCGGACCTGCTGATCCTCGACGAGCCGTTCTCGGGACTCGATCCGCTGTGGCGGGCGCGCTTCAAGGAGGTCATGGACCTCGAGCGCAAGCGCGGGGCTACGCTCTTCTTCAGCACCCACATCCTCTCGGATGTCGAGGACCTGTGCGATCATTACGCGGTGATCGACCATGGCGTGGTCCTCGAGCAGGGCCGCCTGGGCGACCTGCTCGGCAGCGCTCCCCTGGTGCTGGTCGGCAGCGGCACCCCCCCCGACCAGGCGCGCATGCTTGCCGACGGCACCTGGTCGATCGAGTTCAATGATGCCGAACGCGCCAGCCGCCTGGCCAGCCTGCCTGCAGGCTCGTCGATAGTGCGTCTCGAGCGCCACCGGATCGCCCTCGAGGACTACTTCGTCAGCCGCGTCAGGGCCTTCCATGCGGCAGGCAAGCACCTCGCCGGCGCCTCGCTGCGGGAGCGGCAATGATCTGGGTCATCGCCACCGCCACCTGCAAGGAGCTGGTCCGCTCACGCACCTTCCTCGTGCTGATCCTCATCTTCGCGGTCGCGGTAGGCCTGTCCCGGCTGATCGGCTGGATCAGCTCGACCGATGGCGACATCGTCACCACCGACGTGGTCTTCAGCCTGCAGAGCGTGTTCGGGGTGCTGGTCGCGGTGGCCACGGGAACGGTGCTGATGCAAAGCGAGATCCAGCAGCAGACCCTCTATACCATCCTGTCGCGACCGCTGGAGCGCTGGCATTTCGTCGTCGGCAAATACCTCGGGCTGTCTGCGGGGCTGATCATCGGCCAGGCCGCCATGCTGGTCATCGGCCTGCTCTATCTCGCCGTTACCGGCGCCGCCGTGCACGGCTGGCTGGTGCTCGCAGGCCTGCTGACCACCGTCGAGGTCCTGGTGATGGCGGCGGTGAGCCTGTGCTCGACCATGCTCTCCACCCCGCTGCTGGCAGCGGTCCTCAGCCTGATCATCTATGCGCTTGGCCATGCCGTGCACACCCTGCCGGAGCTCATCCACCACCTCGGCCATGGCCAGCAGCTGGTAGTCAGCGTGATCGCCAGCCTGATCCCCGATCTCGGACAGTTCGCCTACCGCAATGACGCGGTCTACCGCACTCCGCTGATGCCGGCGGACCTGGCGGTCCGCTTGGCCTATGGCGGGCTGTGGATCGCGCTCCTGGTGACGGTGACGGTCGCGGTCTTCCGCCGCCGTCAGCTCTAGGGCGGCCATGGGGATGCTCAGGAAGGCGGCGCTGGGCATGCTGGTAGCCATCCTCCTGGCAGTGGTGGTGGGCTGGAACATGTCGCGCTTCATCTCCTCCACCGCCAAGATCCGGGAGAAGGACATCGACTTCCTGCCGCCGCCGGTGGTGGCGGAGCTCCTCTGCCTGGGGCATCGCAACACCCTGGCCAAGCTGCGCTGGATCGACAGCTTCGCCTACTTCGAGTACCAGCTCGATCGCAAGGACGACAATGTCGTCGGCGGGGGCAAGGCAGGCGGATTCGAGCGCCTCTACGATACGCTGATCACCCTCGATCCGCACTTCCAGTCATTCTACGAGCATGCCGCGCTCAATACCGGCGGGCTGCTCGGCCACCAGGGCGTGGCCCTGAGTTTCCAGATGCGGGGCATCAGCGAGATGCCCACGTCGAGCCAGATGTGGCGCAATGCCGCTGCCATCCTGCGTACTGAATACCACTGGCAGGAGCAGCTGCCCGAGGCGTTCGGCCAGTTCCTCTCCACCTGGCGCAGATTCATCCCGGAGGATTCCGACCAGATCAGCATCTGGCTGATCAACGTCGGCCGGCATTTCTCGAGCATCAGCCAGCGGATGAGCTACTGGCTCGAGCAGCTGCACATGACCAAGGCAGGCAGCCCGGCCGGCGACTTCGTCGAGGGGCAGCTGCGCGATGAGTATGCCAAGATGGGATGCGAGACCCTCCAGATCCTGGTCAATGCCTACCGCATCGCCCATGGCGCGCCGGCGCCACGGCTGAAGGATCTATGGCTGGATTACGACCTGATCGACCCCTTCAGCCCATTCGGCGCGACCATTGGCGACGCACTGCCGGTTCGGCTCGACGATGTCCTCGAGCCGCGCCTGCTGCGCAAGCGGCTCACCAGGGAGCTGCAGGCGAACGGGCCGATCATCGCTGTCGACGGCCGCCTGAGGCTGCGCACCGACCCCTTCGGGCTGCCCTGGCGGCTGGTCGCCGACCGGGTGGTGAGCACCGGCCTGGAACGCCGCCATTACCAGGCCGCCCTGGGCAAGGCGAATGTGGCCCTGCTGAACCTGGCCCGCAGCCGCGGGAGCTGGCCGGCATCGTTGGCGGAGGCCCGCTCGCTGGGGCTCGCCATCCCCGAGCCCCCGGAGGGGGGAAGCCTGAGCCTCGCCGGGGAGGCGCTGGAGGTCACCTGGCAGACCCAGCCCGGCCAGCCGTGGTCGCTGCGCTGAGGTGGCGAGGCCCACTGATCGGAGCCGTGGGGGTCGGCAGGCAGGCCTTTGTAGAACCCCTGGCGGATTTCCATGCCTGAATGGCGTGTTTCCACCCCCTATATATAGAGGGCTCCTGCATGTTCCCGGGATGCGACCACCTAACTCCTGTGCTGGGCCCCCATTCCAACCCGAGGTTGCCTCCGCCAGACCGGCGATTGTACATCGCCCCATGGTTCTAGAATGCCCACCCGCTCGCACCCCTGACCCGATCAGCAGAGATCCCCATGGCCAAATCGTCATCGCCCGTTGAATCCGCTCCGCAAGCCGTCCCTGGCGCCCCGGCCGAAGGGGGTCCAGAGACGCCGATGTCGATCAAGGACGTGGTGGCGCTGCTGGCCAAGAACAGCAAGGGCAAGGGCATGGTCACCTATGACCAGCTCAATGCCCTGCTTCCCGATGCGATGAACGACCCCGAGCAGCTCGACCAGATCCTCGAGCAGCTGGATGCGCGTGGCATCGAACTGGTCGAGGAGATCGGCACCGATGATGGGGATTTCGGCGAAGAGGCCGGCACCACCGAAGGCGAGGAGGGGGCCCCAACCGGCACCCGCAGCTTCGAGGCCACGCCCGATGCGCCTGAGAACGACGAAGTCGAGCTGGGCGAGAAGATCGATGATCCGGTGCGCATGTACCTGTCGCAGATGGGCGAGATCCCGCTGCTGACGCGGGAGCAGGAGATCGAGCTGGCCCGCCGCATCGAGATCTACCGTGACGGCTTCCGACGCAAGGTGATGACCATGCCCGAGGCCATCCGGCGCGGCATCCAGTGGGTCGAGGAGCAGAAGGAGATCAAGGAGCAGCAGGAGAAGAACGCCAAGAGCCACGGCTCGTCGCCGTCGCGTGATGACTACCTCGACCGCGCCGCCAACCATCTCGCGACGCTCAACCGCCTGGTCTCGCACATCTCGCCGATGTCAGAGAAGGTGTGCGACGGCGATGTCGAGGTGCGCAGCGAGCAGCTCCTGCGCAACCGCCTGACGCGCGCCTACCGCATGCTCGAGGAGATGGAGCTCGACGCCAAGACCGTGATCCAGGTCAAGGACGAGATGCTCGATGCCCGCCGTCGCGTGCTGCGCGTGCGGCGCGAGATCGACCAGAACAAGCGCAAGAAGGGCATGGTCAAGGAGAAGGAGGAGGAGCTGCGCAAGCTCTCGCTGCAGATCGGCGAGCCGATCGAGCGCTTCCTCGGCCGCTGCGTCGCGGTGTCGAAGCGCTTCCGCCTCTACGAGGAGGCCAAGCAGAAGCTCTCCTGCGGCAATCTCCGCCTGGTGGTGTCGATCGCCAAGAAGTACCGCAATCGCGGCCTGTCGTTCCTCGACCTGATCCAGGAAGGCAATGCCGGACTGATGAAGGCGGTGGAGAAGTACGAGTACAAGCGCGGCTACAAGTTCTCGACCTATGCGACCTGGTGGATCCGCCAGGGCATCACCCGCGCCATTGCCGATCAGGCGCGCACCATCCGCATCCCGGTGCACATGATCGAGACCATGGGCAAGCTGCGCAAGATCCAGAAGGACATCCTCCAGGATACCGGCCGCGAGGCGACCATCGAGGAGGTGGCGGAGCGCGCCGGCATCAGCGTCGGCGAATGCAAGCGCGTGATCCGCGTCTCCAAGCATCCGATCTCGCTCGACCGCCCGATCGGCGACAGCGATGACTGCTACTTCGGCGACTTCCTCGAGGACAAGAGCGCGGAGAACCCCGCCAACATCTCCTCGAACGAGCTGCTCAAGGAGAAGATCACCGAGGTGCTCGACACCCTCACCGACCGCGAGCGGGAGATCATCTGCCTGCGTTACGGCATCGGCGATGGCTACACCTACACCTTGGAAGAGGTCGGCCGGCGCTTCAACGTGACGCGTGAGCGCATCCGCCAGATCGAAGCCAAGTCGATCAAGAAGCTGCAGCATCCGCTGCGCAGCCGCAAGCTGGAAGGCTTCATCGACACCAAGGCGCACTGACGGCCGCGGCGGCCCCCGAGGCGTCCGGGTCGACACCAGTCGACACGAGGTTGCGTCGGCCGCGCTGCGTGGGGCATGCCCAACGGCTTCCATCGCCGCGCGCTGGGAGCATCCCGTCTGATGCGCACCTGCCTGGGGCTCTTGCGCAGCTGCAATCCGGCCTTGAAGGTCGCGCCGGATGCAGGTAAGAGGGCGGTTCATGGACCTCCCGCCAGACCTCCCATTCACCGCCAAGCAGCTCGCTGATCGCGTGATCATCACTGTGCACAGTGATGCCAACAACCATCCGTCCCTCGCCAAGGAGGGGAGCTATAGCTGGATCGCCAAGGCCAGCGGCACCATCGAGCTGGATTTCTCAGGGGTGGCCCAGGTCAGCTCGCAGCTGGTGGCCTGGCTGTTCCATCTCATCCAGGCCGGCCGCCTGACCTCGCTGGTGATCAGCAAGGCCAATAATTTCGTCGTCAAGCAGCTCAAGCAGGTCTACCTCGACCGCTTCGTGACCATCTCCTATTCGTAGCCGCCGGTTGCCCCCGCCGGGCTGGAGCGTGGTTCAGACCTGGCGCAGCGCCGGACCCGGCGGGCCGGTGAAGAGGAAGTCGAGCTGGCAGGAGGCCACATCGGTATCCTTGACCCGCAGCGACAGCAGGGTGCGCAGGGCGATCGATGATCCGGGCGCGCGCTTCGCGTAGGGGATCGGGGCGGCGATGCGCAGCTCGGGCAGCTGGAGCCCCATCTCGAACACCGGCTGGCTCTCCAGCGCCTGCTGGACATCGAAGGTCGCCTCAAGCATCGGCTGGGCCTGCGGCGGCTGGGCGCGGTCGACCATGGTCAGCCGACAGTGGTAGCTGCCGGAGCGCTCGAACTGCAGCCTGATGTAGGCGTGCAGGAAGGGCACCAGCTCGTCCTGGGCGGTCTGCCAGCTGGAATAGGTCCCGGCGATGATCCATTTGCCCTGGTCGGTGCGGTAGACGTGATCGCAGATGATCAGGGTGCCGCGGATCTCATGCATCGGCTGGAGGTCGCTGCTCATCGGTGGTCCTCGCCGCGGTCCAGAGTAGGCGCCCTGGCCAGGGCGCCAGGGGCCGATGCGCGTGCTGCGCCGTGCGCTCGGCTCATCGCCACCACCGCGCCGATGATCAGCACGGTTGCCAGCGGCGTCCAGCTGCCCAGGGGCTCATGGTGCAGGAGGCAGCCGAGAGCCAGGGCGACGAGCGGATTGACGTAGCTGTAGCTGGTGGCCAGCGTCCCTGAGGTGTGGCGCAGGAGGAAGACGTAGGAGCCGAATCCGACGATCGAGCCCATGGTGATCAGGTAGGCGACGCTCAGCCACGATGCGGTGGTCATCTCATGCGGCTGGAGATGCGCCAGATCGCCATGGGCAGCTCCAGCCAGCAGCAGCGCCGCCCCGCCGCAGATCATCTGCAGGCTGGTTGCAACCAGGGGTGACGGCGGGTGGGGGAGCTGGCGGGAGACCAGCGAGCCGACCGCCCAGCTGAAGGACGCGGTGAGCAGCAGGGTGGCGCCGAGGGGATCGATGCCCTGCTGGCTGCCGGGCACGGTCAGCAGGCCCACCCCCAGCAGGCCCGAGAGCAGGGCAATGAGGGTGCGCAGCGGCGGGCGGCTGCCGCCGAGCAGCCAGGGCAGAGCCACCATCCAGAACGGCACGGTGGCGACGACCAGGGCGGCGAGCGACGAGGCGACCCGCAGCTCGGCCAGGCAGACCAGGCCATTGCCGCCGAGCAGGAGCAGGGTGCCGATGATCAGCGCGGAGCGCCAATGCTCGCGGGCCGGCATCGGCCCGCCGCGCAGGTGCATCGTATAATCCTGGGCTTGACGTTATTTTTAACTGCAATTTTTCTATACCGGTTTGAATGCGTTCTTGTTAATGTTTAGCGCATTACAAGCGTTCTCAGTATGTTCATCAAACCCCGCAAGCACGCTCTTCGTCTCGCCATCGGCAAGCGTAAATGGCACAACCATTACTTGCTGGAACAGTTCAAATAAGAAGCGTGTGGTAATGCGATTTGATGGCTTCCCTCGATGGTATGGCAGCATCTTGTGGGTCTTCTTCAACGTGCTCCGCACCTCTCTTTGGATGAGATTCCAGGCCATGAGTCCGAGGCAATAGACAAAACACAGACTAGCAATCCGCCTTGGTGTGTGCAGGAATACTGGATTTAGTCCAGCTCCTGACTTGAGCCATGCGAATCCATTCTCGTTGTGATACAGCCCCTTGTAACGAGGAATCATCTCTGTGTCGTTGATATTCCATCCCTTGTTCCTGGTTCGAATAAGGATGAACGTTGATTGGTCATGAAGCCTCTTCTTCGTGATCTTCTTGTCGACTGGCGTTGTGGTATAGGTCAATCTGTAATGCTCGCCAATGATCGCCGTGGCAGGTCGTCGCGGTGGTCGCCCTGGTCTACGTTTGAGTTCGCCGGTAACACGAATTGGTACCGGATGAAGATCCAGCGTCACCCAGCGATGATCCAAACAGTGGCGTTCTCCAGCGCGAATGGCGTCGGCTTCACACGCATAACCGATGCCCTGCCATGTGCCAATTGACCGCTTGGATAGCACGGCCTCCCTGACTCGAATTCGCTCAAGGGATTTGGTCTTCGTTCGCAGCAACGCAGTTGAGTGAATGCGAATGGCCCGCGTCGGAACGGTGAACGTCTCCCGATGTGGCTTGGTTTCCGGAGCGACCGCCGGAGTCTCAATGGTAAATGCCTCGTCAATGTCGAAAGACATGAACTCGTAGACATCCGGCTTGTCAGTCTTGTTCTTGGGTGGCATTTCTATGCGTTGCGTTGGCTTCCATGCCGCTGCCATCATTTCAGTGTGAATTGTGTGGTTCCGAGGTAATCTCGACAACACCCGCATATCTTCCTTGCGAGATAGATCGAGAACGCGAGCGCACCAACCTTTGCTATCGGCTACGCAGCACACCTTTCTCGGATCGGCGACGAGATGCCTAATTCTGGCGAAGAATTCCGCTGCCGAAAGACTGTCAGATCGATTGCCATCCAATGCTTGGCCCATGAGCGGAACTGACTCTGCCATGAGGGTGCCATAGAGGATCTGCTTGAGATCACTGCGCTTATTCTTCGAGTGCCCGTAGGTAATAAAAGGCCCTGATCTTGATCTCACTGGCGGCATGTCTGTAGAAACGGCTAATGGTTCCTCTGATTCGTAGGCCCCATAGAACGATATGGAGGTAGTATCGAAGCCAACGAAATCGAGAGATATTTTGAATTGCTCGATGACCTGAATCGCAATGGAAGTCATGAGCTTATCGAGATTAAATTTGTGAAGATCATCAAATGCTTTGGCGAGACGTTCTTCTGGAAAATCGTTAATATCGAATTGTGGATCGCGCATGATGGTTTTCATATCATATCGGGCCATACGTTCTCTGACTCGCCATAAATCGTGGGCACCTGCATACACTGAACATAGAATCACCGCAATGCATTGGCTGGTCGAGACTTTGCTTTGGCTATCCCTGGGAATCGCCTTGTCGATAATTTCAAAAAGCTTCGATTTGCGCAGGAATTCCATAAGAACTGGCAGGTGACCAAGACGAAGAGGGGTTCCGCATTTTATGTCCATCGAGTCATAATAGAGAGTTAAAATCTGGTTGCACAAGAAATTTTTTACGCCTTTGTCGCACGATGTAAATGATCGCCGAAACAGCATTTGAGTCAGGGTGCGATATGGGCCATGAAAATGAATGTGAGGCCATAAAATAGTTAAATGGTATTGACGGTTCTCCCAAACGGCTACATATGTCCGTATATGGGTATTTTACATTCGTACAAACGAGTCGCGGTAATTACACCACCTGATTGCAAGATCGGCAAATGTCATAAATCGTTTTCCCAATTATTTGCGCCAGCCCAGGAGTAGACGGTGCATGACCACGAACAGCAGGATGCCTGCAGTCAGGAAGCGCGCCCCCGCCATCAGCAGCGGGGGCATGCTCTCGACCGCGATGCCGATGGCCAGGTAGGTCGAACCCCAGATGAGATACAGCGCCAGGAGGGCGCAGACGATCTGGATGGTCGTCACCGGAGCAGGAGGGGCGCTTTCCGTCATTGCGCCGGCATCCTCGGCTGGGCGGTGGCGCGGCAATCATGATTCCCGCTCGCGCGGGCCGCGGGAGTCGCGTGCGCATCACCGCCACCCTGCCATGGGATTGACGGACGCCGGCTCTGCCAGCATGCTCGCGCACCCTCTGCGCAAGGACCTCCATGGTGCGTTCTCTCCCCGTCCTGATGCTCCTGCTGATTGGCGTGTGCGCAGCAGCGCCCGTCGCCTTGGGCGGCGATCCGCTCCCGCCGCCCTCGCTGGCCGGCCAGCTCTTCGCGATCACCTTCCTGACCGAGAAGGGCAAGCCCCATGACAAGCTGGCCTTCACCCCGGATGGCGCCAGCAGCGTGAGCCTGGGCGCCGGCACCATCAAGGTCGCCTACAAGTATTCAGGCAAAGGCAAGGTGGTGGAGTTCTCCGGCACTTTCACCGATGCCAAGGGCACCGTGACCGAGCTGACCGGCTCGGTGTCGGGTTCGGACATCCATGGCACCATCGTCACCACTGCCAAGGACGACGATCCCCAGGCGCGCAACTTCAACGGCACCCGGCTGGCCAAGAACTAGGGCGGCGATCTGCCGGCCGGTCAGTCGGTCGTTCGACGCGCGGCTACCACTGGATCCAATCGGCCGGCGCCTGCGGCAGCGGTGGCGTGGGCAGCTGCTTGCGGTAATCCTTGGGGCTCTGCCCGAAGATGGCGCGGAAGCGGCGCGAGAAGTAGTTCGCATCATGCCATCCGACCGCATGCCCGACTTCGCTGATCGGACGCTTGCTGGTCAGCAGCAGGATAGCCGCCTGCTCGGCGCGCTGCCGGATCAGCCAGTTCATCGGGCTCAGCCCGGTGCAACGGGTGAAGCAGCGCGAGAAGTAGGAGGCGTTGAGATCGAGGTGCTGGGCCAGCGCGGAGATCGACCATTCGCGCTCGAGCTCGCCGGCCATCAGCTCCATCGCCTTGGTGATCGCAGGATGCGCGGCTTCCGTATCGTCGGGGCCATGCACGGCCGAGCGGTGGCTGGCGAGCTCCCCCAGCAGGACCAGGATGTAGCCGAGCTGGATCGGGCGGATGCAGGGGTGCTTGCCATTCTGCAGCCCGCGCAGGCGCTCGAGGTAGTCGAGGCACAGCTGCAGCGACTGGTCCTCGAGCTTGAGGTCGAGGATGTCATGCTGGTTTCGCGCCCGTCCGACCAGGCGCGCCAGGCTGTTGTCGGTCAGCGTCCACGACAGCTCGCGCTGGATCAGATCCATGCCGATGACGCAGTTGTAGGTGCGCAATTCGCGGCAGCGTTCGAATGCATGCCACTGGCCCGGACTGATGACGAAGACCTCGCCGCCATTGACCGGCTTCAGCCCGGCGATGGTGCGATGCACTGCACGCCCGGAGACCACCACGGCTATTTCAAGGAAGTCATGGCAATGCAGGGGCGTGTCACCCTCGTGGATCGGTCGGTTGACATGGATCCTGACGGCAGACTGGGCGAACAATTGCCTGCTTGCGAGCAGCTGGGGGGTTTCGTCGGACATCGGCGGCCAGCATCGCCAGCACGCCGAGGAAGTCAAACGAGTCCTATTCGATTATCAGGAGCATCCTATGGTGCTGGTGACTCGGCATGCTACCCTTCCCGCCATGAAATGCCCCACCATCGACAACGTGCAGACCGTCTCCAGCAACATCCACAGCCTCGCCGAGCAGGCTCTGGATGAGAGCGGCGGCCTGCTGCGCCTGGCGCCGTGCTGGGTGCCGCGCTCCTTCCTCCAACCGGGCAAGCGGCTGAAGCTCGATCCCAAGGATCTCTACGCTTACGGCCTCAACCGCGGCGGCATCGATGAGCGCTGGTTCGCCTCGACCACCCCGGCGGCGAACGACAACCGCGAGCCGGACGAGGGCTACTCCTACGTCGTCAGCGACGGCAAGCGCTTCACCCTCAAGGATGCGGTCGCCGCCCTGGGTGCGCGCCTGGTCGGTGAGGACATCTGGAAGAAGTACGGCCGCTGGCCGGTGTACTCCAAGTTCTTCGACAACATGGGGCCGATCCCGCACCACATGCACCAGAGCGCCGAATATGCGGCCAAGGTCGAGCAGGAAGGCAAGCCCGAGGCCTACTACTTCCCGCCGCAGCACAACAATGTCGGCAACAACTTCCCCTATACCTTCTTCGGGCTGAATCCCGGCACCACCAAAGCCCAGCTGCGCAAGTGCCTGGAGAACTGGAACCAGGGGGACAACGGCATCCTCGACATCTCGGCGGCCTACCGCCTCAAGCCCGGCAGCGGCTGGCTGGTCGGCCCCGGCATCCTGCACGCTCCCGGTTCGCTGTGCACCTACGAGCCGCAGTGGGGCTCGGACGTCTTCGGCATGTACCAGTCGCTGGTCGAAGGGCGCGAGGTGCCGTGGGATCTGCTGGTCAAGGATGTGCCCAAGGACCGCCACCGCGACATCGACTACATCATCGAGCAGCTGGATTGGGAATCGAACGTCGATCCCTACTTCAAGGAGAACCACTACCTCGAGCCGATCCCGGTCGCTGATACCGAGGCCGCCGGCTACGTCGATCGCTGGATCGTCTACGGCAAGGTCAAGGGCGAGCAGCGCTTCAGCGCCAAGGAGCTGACCGTGCTGCCCGGCGCGACGGTGACGATCAAGGATAAGGGCGCCTACGGCCTGACGGTCGTGCAGGGCGAGGGGCGGATGAACAAGCTGCGCCTCGACTGCCCGAAGATGATCGGCTTCAAGGACCTCACCGACGATGAGGTGTTCTGCTCCGCGCCGGCGGCCAAGGCCGGCGTTACCTTCGTCAACACCTCGGCGCACGAGCCGCTGGTGGCGCTGCGCTACTTCGGCCCGGAGGTCAATCCCGACGCTCCGGCGGTCGGCGCCTATCGCCAGCTGGCCGGCAACCGCTCCTGAGCCTTTCCGGCGCGCCGACCTCCCGGGCTGACCCCCGGATCTGCGGGTGCATGCCGAGCCGCCATCCCGGAAACCGCACCTGCATCCCGACGGGATGGGGTGCGGGGTCCCCATCGGGGAACCGCATGATCGTCCGCCGCTTCGCCATCCTGGCACTGCTCTTCCAGGCGGGCACCGCCATGGCCCAGGAATACCTGCTCCATACCTTCGAGAAGATCCGGCTGACGGACAAGTTCTATGCCGAGGGCGCCAACTACGCCGACTTCAACCAGGATGGCCACATGGATGTGGTCTACGGCCCCTACTGGTACGAGGGTCCGGGATTCACCGTGCGGCATGAGATCTACCCCGCCCAGGAATTCGATCCGCACAGCTATTCCCACAACTTCTTCACCTTCACCTACGACCTCAACGGCGACGGCTACCCCGATGTGCTGGTGGTGGGCATGCCGGGCGAAGCTGCAGAGTGGTTCGAGAATCCGGGCAAGAACGGCAGCGGCATGTGGCAGCGCCACAAGGTCTTCGATGTGGTCGACAACGAGTCGCCGACGTTCACCGATCTGCTCGGCACGGGCAAGCCGGTGCTGGTCTGCACCACCGGCGGGCGCATCGGCTATGCCGCACCGGACTGGAGCGCTCCGGCGAAGCCCTGGACCTTCCATGCGATCTCGAAGCAGGGGACCTGGCAGCGCTACACCCACGGCCTGGGCGTCGGCGATGTCAATGGCGATGGACGCAAGGACATCATGCTGCACGAAGGCTGGTGGGAGCAGCCGGCCTCGCCCGCTGGCGATCCGGAGTGGACCTACCACCCGGCGGATTTCGGCAAGGGCGGCTCGCAGATGTATGCTGCCGATCTGACCGGCGACGGGCATCCGGCGGTGATCTCGAGCCTGGTCGCGCACGGCTACGGTCTGGCCTGGTTCCAGCAGAAGCCCGATGGCGATTTCATCGAGCACCTGATCATGGGCGGCAAGCCGGAGGAGAACGCCTATGGCCTGGTGTTCTCGCAGCTGCATGCGCTGGTGGTCGCCGACATGGATGGCGACGGGCTGAGCGACATCATCACCGGCAAGCGTTGGTGGGCCCATGGTCCGGACAAGGATGCCGAGCCGAAAAGCCCCGCGGTGCTCTACTGGTTCAAGCAGGTGCGCGATGCCAAGGGCGTCTCGTTCGTGCCCTACCTGATCGACAGCGACTCGGGGGTCGGCACCCAGCTGGTGGTGGGCGACCTCAACGGCGATGGCCTGCCCGACATAGTGGTCGGGAACAAGAAGGGTGGCTTCGTGTTCATCCACCATGTCGCCAAGGTCTCGCAGGAGGAATACGAGCGCGCTCAGCCCAAGCTCAGGCCATGATGGCCCGCTAGACGCCGGGCTAGGCCGCTTGCCGGCATCAGGCCGAGGCGCGTCGGCGCCAGCGTCCCGGCGGGCTGCCGAGATGGCGGGTGAACAGGCGCACGAAATGGTAGGGTGACGAGAAGCCGGTGCGTTCGGCCACCGCGGTCACGCTCAGGTCGCTGCTGCTGAGCAGGCTCTTGGCATGCGCCAGGCGCTCGCCGATCAGCAGGGCGCGGAAGGATCGCCCGAACAGTTCATGGATCAGATGGCTGGTACGCGAGGGCGAAAGGCTCATCAGGGCGGCGGCATCGCCCAGGCGCATCGGCGTATGGTGGCGGGAGCGGATCAGGGCGAGGATGCGCGCGCGCCGGCTGTCGTTCTCGCAGCTGGGTTCGCGTTCGCGCGCGCTGATCGCCAGCACCGCCGAGCCGACCGCGAGCAGGCGGCGCAAGCGCGCAGGCAGGCCGCGGCGATCGAGCGTCGGCAGCGCGGCGGCCTGCGCGGCCAGGGCCACCGGAAGCCCGGGTGCGGGCGCATCGCCGCGGTAGACTCCGGCGAACAGGGTGGCGACATGCACCCCGCCCTGCATCAGCGGCACCACCATCTCGGCGCCACCGCGCCAGCAATGGTGGATGAAGGGCGAGCGCGTGCGCGCAGCCTCGCGATTGACCATGTCCTGGCAGTGCGGGATGCAGGCGCCACAGCCCGCCAGGCTGCGCACCCCCTGGCAGAACGGGGTGGCATGGAAGCGGCGATCGGCAGGCAGGTCTGGGATGATGCCGGCGCGATCATGGATGGTGATGCGCAGCGCCAGCTCGGCATCGGCCTCATCGAGCAACTCCGCCATCTCGTGCGCGGGAGCAGGGGGCAGGATCGACTCGATCCCCCGGCTGGTGCCGCCTGGCGGTGGGTGGAGCGTGGGCATGCCTGGTCCTGGGGCGCTGCGGGGTGGCCGCAAGGTGAGCCGGACAGCTGCCCGGCAGGCGCCATCGTCACGCCTTATGTGCAGCAGCAAAGGTTAAAAACTCCAGCGCCCGCATGCATTGCGTCCGGACGTATCGGCCGACTAGACTCGCCGGACTGCCCAGCTCCCGACTCACCGGAGATGCGATGCGCTTCAGCCTCCACTGCGATTGCCTCCTGCCGTCATGGCTCGCCCGGGCTGCCTGCAGCCTGATCGCAGCCATGGCCGCCTGCACCGCGGGGGAGGCGGGTACCGACGTGGTGGTCTACGGTGGCACCGCCGCCGGAGTGGTGGCAGCGGTCCAGGTCGCCAGGCAGGGCCGCAGCGTGGTCCTGATCGAGCCGGGTCGGCACCTCGGCGGGGTCACCGCCGGCGGTCTGGGCGCCACCGACATGGGCAACAAGCAGGCCATCGGGGGGATGGCGCGCGAATTCTACATCCGTCTGCGCAAGGCCTACGAGGATCCAGCGCTGTGGCGCTATGGGACCGCCGCCGAATTCATCGCCGGCGCCGGCAAGGGGCATGTCGACAGCGAGGCGCTGTTCGCCTTCGAGCCCCATGTCGCCGAGCGCGTGCTCGGCGAGATGCTCAGCGAAGCCAAGGTGACGGTGGTGCTCAAGGAACGCCTCGATCTGGCGCACGGGGTGGAGCGCAGCGGCCAGCGCATCACCGCCCTGCACATGGAGAGCGGCAGGATCTTCAGCGCCGCGATGTTCATCGATGCCACCTACGAGGGCGATCTGCTGCCCGGCGCCGGGGTGTCCTTCACCGTCGGCCGCGAAGCCAATGCCACCTACGGCGAGACCCTCAACGGCGTCGAGGTCGCGCATGCCACCGCGCACCAGTTCGGCCTGCCGGTCGATCCCTACATCACCGCCGGCCAGGCCTCGTCCGGCCTGCTGCCCGGCATCGAGAAGCAGCCCCCGGCCGCGGACGGCTCCGGCGATAACAAGCTGCAGGCCTTCAACCTGCGCCTGTGCCTGACGCGCGAGGCGGGCAACCGCGTGCCGTTCGCCAAGCCCGACGGCTATCAGGAGCAAACCTATGAAGTGCTGCTGCGCTGGTATGAGGCGGGCTACAAGGACGTGCCGCTCAACATCGTGACCATGCCCAACCACAAGACCGACGCCAACAACAACCAGGCGTTCTCCACCGATGCCATCGCGCTGAACCGCGGCTACATCGAGGCCGGCTATGCCGAGCGCGAGCGCATCGCCGAGGCGCACCAGCGCTATACCGCCGGACTGATGTGGACGCTGGCGAACCACCCGCGCGTGCCGGCGGCAGTGCGTGAGCGCGCCGCGGCCTGGGGATGGGCTGCGGATGAGTTCGCCGACAATGGCCACCTGCCGCATGCACTATATGTGCGCGAGGGGCGCCGGATGATCGGCGCCTATGTCATGACCGAGCAGGATTGCGTGGGCAAGCGCCATCCTGCCGATCCGGTCGGACTGGGCTCCTACACCATGGATTCGCACAACGTCCAGCGCTACGTCGATGCTGGAGGGCATGTGCGCAACGAAGGCGACGTGCAGGTGCGGGTGCCGGCCCCCTATGGCATCAGCTACCAGTCCCTGACGCCGAAGGCGGGCGAATGCGACAATCTGCTGGTGCCGGTCTGCCTGTCGGCCAGCCATATCGCGCTCGGCTCGATCCGCATGGAGCCGGTCTACATGATCCTCGGCCAAGCGGCGGGCAGTGCCGCCTGCCTGGCCATCGAGGCCAAGGTCGCGGTGCAGCAGCTCGATTATCAGGCGCTCCATGCCCGCCTGGCGGCCGACCACCAGCGCCTGACCTGGCAGATGGCCGCCGCCCCCTAGGCGCCAGCCGCGGCCAGCACCCCTGGGCGGTGGATGCCGCCGCTGTGGGCGCCCTCTACCGCTGTTTGATACACCCAGGGGATGGGCAACCGCGGCATCGTGATGCCACCCCGGGGCCGCGTCATAGGTCCGTACCTGGAGCGGGCAGCCGCTCCCGGCCATCCCCGGGCCATCCCCGGGGCATCCCGGTTCCGCTCCCGCGGCCCATCGCGCCTTGACCAAGGACAGACCATGCGCTCAATCTCCGCCCTGCTCCTCTCCCTGCTGGTGCTCGGCAGCCTGGGCTCGCAGCTGCTGGCCGACTCCCCTGCAACGCCGGCGTCGCCGGCCGTGGACGCTCCGGCTTCCAGCAAGTCGGGCAAGGGCACGGTGCGGAAGATCGATACGGCCAAGAACACCATCGAGGTGCGCATCACCGATGCGCAGGGCAAGAACGCCACCACCCTGGTGCTGACCGTCACCTCCACGACCAAGATCACGCGCAACAAGAAGTCCGCCACCATCAGCGATCTGAAGCCGGGCGATCAAGTCCAGTTCACCTATACCGGCAGCACCGATCCGAGTGCTGGAACCGCCCTTACCGTCAATGCCAAGGCCAAGTCGAAGAAGGCGACCACGCCGCCGCCTGCGACCACGCCGCCTGCGACCAATTGATGCGCTGGCCCTGAGCGCTCCAGCGCACCGCCGCTGCCCTCTGTCCGCCAACCGCATCCGCGCATGCACGCGTCCATATCCGCCCACGGCCCCGGCCATGGGCGATGCCGTTGGCATGCGCCGCTGCGCGCACGGGCGCTGGTGGCTGCGCACCGGCTGCAGCCGGCGACCAGGCCCATCGTAGCTGTCGGCCAGCCGTGGACAGCAGCTCCCGGTGATTACCATCGCCGCCCTCTCTGCCGGGAACAGCCGGGAGGCACGTGTTCCACCCGGCTGCCCCGCACTCTGGCTGCCGCCATGCCCTATGCGATCTTGCGCCTGAGATCCCTCAAGTCCCCGATGGCGGTCGCCAACACCGGCGCGCACGTGCAGCGCCGGTGCCGGGTCGACAACGCCGATCCGGCCCGCGAGGTGCGTGCGCTCATCGCCATGGAGGGGGCGTGGGCGGCGGTGCGTGCGCGCATCGCCACCGCCCACGCGGTGGTGCGCCGCGGAGCGGTGCTGGCGTGGGATCTGATGGTGGGCGCCTCGGGCGAGTATTTCCGCCCATTGGGCGGCGAGGCGGGGACGTGGGATGCCGGGCGGCTGGAGCGCTGGTGGCCCTGCGTGATCGCCTGGCTGACCCAGGAATGGGGGGACGCCAATGTCGTCGGTGCGTACCTGCATCTGGACGAGACCACGCCGCACATCCATGCCCTGGCGGTCCCCATCGATCCGCGCCATGGCCGGCTGAGCTCGACCTTCTGGTTCGGCCAACGCGACGCCTTCTCGGCCATGCAGGACCGCCACGCCGCGGCGGTCGCCAGCCTGGGGCTCGAGCGCGGCATCAAGGGCAGCCGCGCCACCCACACCGACCTCGCCCGCTGGTATGCGCAGATGCACTCGCCCATGCCGGAACCGCCGCCGGCGCAGGTCGCCACCCCGGGCCTGCTGTTCAGCGCGCGCGCCCGGCAGAAGTGGGCCGAGCGCGAGAGCGCGCGCATCCACGCGCTGCAGCAGGCGCCGCTCGCGGCGCTGCAGACCCGGGCCCGTGCCGAGGTCGAGGCGCAGAAGCGCAGGCGGGAGATGGAGGCGACCGCCAGGCATCTTGCGCGCCAGCTCGAGCAGGCGCGGCAGCAGCTCGCCATGCAGCGCCCGCTCGCCGAGCTGGCCACGCCACCGGCGCTGCGGACCGTCGCTGCGCTGTTCGAGCTGCGCGAGCTTGCCGATCGCGGCATCGTCCTGCGGCGATCGGAGGGCGGGGCCGACCAGGCGCTCGATGCCAGTGGCACGGTGATCGCGCACAGCGGCATCGAGCTCGTGATGCATGTCCTCTGCTCGGATCGGCAGGGGGCGCTGACCTGGCTTGCCGGGCGTGCGCACGGGCAGCTGGTCAGGACGATCGCGGTCTCCTCCGCCATCGCCCTGGCTGAGCAGGAGGCGGCCCAGGCCCGCGTGCAGGCCCTCGAGCTGCCGGTCCTGCACCGGCGCATCGCGCGCGCCCTGGATGGCGTCGAGGTCGGCGCGCTCTCGCGGCGCTCCTGCGCCCAGCGCCTGGCCCGCCATGGCTTCGCCCTGGTGCGCGATGCCGCCGGTGGGGCACGCGTGTGCGAGGTGCATTCCGGCGTGCTGATTGATGCTCCCGAGCCGCTCCGGCGGCCCGCTTCCGAGCTGCTGCTGCCGCCCCGCCGGGCGTCCTGCCGCGAGCGCTGAGCAGGCATCGGTGCGTGGCAGGATCAGCTGGCAGCGCGCGCCGCCGGCTCAGCCGTGCGGCAGATGGCAGTTCCCCAGCCCGTTCTTCTCGAGGTAGCGCTGATGGTATTCCTCGGCGCGGTAGAAGGTCGTCGCCGGCTCGACGGCGGTGACGATCGCCCGGCGGAAGCGCTTCGCCGCTGCGAGCGCGGCGATGGCGGCCTCTGCCTGCGCCTGCTGCTCGCTCGAGTGGACGAAGATCACCGAACGGTACTGGGTGCCGAGGTCCGGTCCCTGGCGGTTGAGGGTGGTGGGATCATGGTTGGCGAAGAAGACTTCGAGCAGCCGCCCATAGGCGATGCGCTGCGGGTCGAAGGTGACCTGCACCACCTCGGCATGGCCGGTGTCGCCGCCGCACACATCATGGTAGCTCGGCTGGGTGAGGGTGCCGCCGGCGTAGCCGACGGCGGTGTCGCTCACCCCGGGCAGGGCGCGGAAGACCGCCTCGACGCCCCAGAAGCAGCCGGCACCGAAGGTCGCGACGGCGCTCATGGCTTGGCCGCCGTCGAAGCCGGCACGAAGGTCAGGGTGATGGCGTTGATGCAGTAGCGCATCCCGGTCGGCGCCGGCCCATCGTCGAAGCTGTGCCCGAGGTGGCCACCGCAGCGGGCGCAGTGCACTTCGGTGCGCTCCATGCCGTAGCTGGTGTCGATCTGGCTATCGACCCGCCCGGGCAGCGGCTTGAAGAAGCTGGGCCAGCCGGTGCCCGATTCGAACTTGGTATCGGATGAGAACAGCGGCGCGCCGCAGGCGACGCAGTAGTAGGTGCCGGGCCCGTTGTGCTTGATCGCGGTATAGCCGCCGCAGAAGGGTGGTTCGGTGCCATGGCGCCGCAGGACGTTGTACTGCTCGGTGGACAGGCGCGCCTTCCACTGCTCATCGGTCAGCGTCAGCTTCTCGGTCACGGGCGGATTCTCCAGGGGGACGGCGCTGGGGGCCGGAGCTGCGGCATCCGCCCCGCTGGCGGGAGCTGCGGCACCCGGCGTGGCATCGCTGCAGGCCGCCAGGCCGGCGAGCAGGAGGGTCAGGGCTGGCAGGCTCAGGCTCGACATGCGCATGGTGGGCCCTCTCCCCCGGTACGTGGTCCTGGCGTGGGCGTTTGGCCGGCGATCGGGACCACGCTACCGGGGTGTGGTCTGCCGTCCACCGCTGTCAGCCGCCTCCTTGATTCCCATACTCTCCCTATCCCGGCCCCTAGGCCTGGACCTCTTCCAGGTCCGGATAGGGTGATGCCGGGACCGCCTGGCGCCCACCCGTCACCGCAGGGAGTGGCTATGACCCCGATCCGTCAGCTGCATCTGGTCCTCGGCCTGTTGGCGGTGGCGGTGATCGCCGGCTGCGACCAGCGAGCCGCCGAAACGCCAGCCTCCCACCCCTTCGCCTGGCCCGAGAGCGACGGGGTGCGCCCGCCCACCGTCGGCGGCCATTCCCATGGCGCGCCGGTCACCCTGGCCACGGGTACGAGCCCGCAGTGGTCGACGCTCCAGGCGGCCGGGCCCGGTTTGGCCCGCGACCGGGCCGCCATCCTGGCGATGTGCGGCGAATTCCGCATCGATTTCGACTACCAGGAGCTGGTGAGCCTCCATCCGGGAAGCCATCTCGCCACGCCCTACCAGTCGTGGGCCACCGAGCGCATCTTCGTCCTGGAGGATGCCCAGGACCGCATCTCGCTGCAGCACCAGCTGGTGATGGTCGCCCTCGACGAGCATGGCCGGCCGACGCCGGCCGAGGTCGCCAAGCATTGGCGACAGGAGTGGGTCTGGCAGGGCGAGAGCGTGCTGCGCTATGCCGGACCGGCCGGAGCGGGGGTGGAGCGCTGGCATCATGAGCAGCTCGATCCGGCCCGGCACCAGGGTGAATGGGTATGGACGGTGTGGGGGATCGACGATGGGCCGCGCTACTCCTCGATCGGCTGCTGGCGCCATGATGCCAACTGCTCGATCTTCCAGGGGGATGAGACCTGGCGGCCGCTGCCGCGGCGGGAGAAGACCTCGCGCAGCGACTACCAGGTCCTGCTGGGCAGCGAGCGCATCGTCATCGCCCCCGATGGCTGGGTGATGCTGCAGGAGAATGGCAAGCTCAAGCTGGGGGGCCCGGGAGCGGGCGCGCAGGAGATCCTCGCCCGCGAGATCGGTGTCGAACGGTATCAGCGCATCAGCGGTTTCGACTGGCAGCCGGGGATCGCCGCCTGGCGGGCCGAGGAGCCGTTCTGGAAGGCCATCCGGGCCACCTGGGCCGAGGTGCTGCGGGTGACCGATCCGAGCGTGGCGCCGCCGAGCGATGGCGGTTCGCTGACCATGGCGCTCGCTGGCGAGGCCGCCGCCTTCGGCGGTGGCGAGAAGGCCGCCCTGGAGCGTGCCCGCCAGCTGATCCGCATCTCGGTCACCGCCGCCGCGGCCAAGCCGTAGCGGTCAGAGGCCTGCTGGCTGGTCAACCGAAGGCGCCGTCTGCCGTACAACCGTGGTACTGTCTCTGCACTATCCATCGACCGGGCTGCACGTGCAATCCGCCTAATTGCTGATACACAGCGCAGCTGCGCCACCCACCCCCGAGAGCGGCCGACATGCGCCGACCTCCACCCATCCCGAGGACCATCATGTTCCGCTCGTCGATGATTCGCCGTCTTACCCTCACCGTGCTCGCCCCGGCCGTCGCCGCCGTGCTCCTGGTGCCCGCCACCCTGTGCGCTGACGCCGCCAGCGACGCGTTCTTCACCACCAAGGTGTGGCCGATCATCGACAAGAACTGCACCAGCTGCCATGGGGCCGACAAGCAGAAGGGCAAGCTGCGTCTCGACAGCCGCGCCGGCTGGATCAAGGGCGGCGAGGACGGCAAGATCCTCGTCGAGGGCGATCCGGACAAGAGCGATGTGATCGCCGCGATCAAGTACATGGCCAAGGACGAGGATGATAACATGCCGCCCAAGAAGAAGACCCGCCTGACATCCGACCAGGTCGCCATCATCAGCGACTGGATCAAGCAGGGCCTGCCCTGGGCTGATGCGAAGTAGCGCCGCAGGCGACGTTGCTGGACGACGTTGCCGGCAGAGCTGACGCGGCACGCCCGGCCGTCCGGCCAACCCGGCCGGCCCCGTCCCGCTAGGACTGCATCGTCACGCCTGGCCCGTCAGCGACGGGCCAGGCGTTCTGCTTCCTGGCGGACGGGTGCGCGCGTTCATTGGCTGCCGACACCCTTGGTCGCCATGCGCAGGCCGTAGATCGAGGTGGAGGCGGTGATGAACAGCAGATGGTGGTCGGCTCCGCCGAAGCAGATGTTGCCGGTCCAGCCCTCGTCGATGCCGATGTGCATGATCTTGGCGCCGCTGGGGGAGAACACCGTCACCCCGTGATTGGTCAGGTAGACGTTTCCCTGGTCATCGATGGTCATGCCATCGGAGCCCATGGCGCAGAATGTGGTCTTGTTCGAGATGCCGCCATCCGCGCCGATCGCATAGGAGTAGGTGATGCCGGCCTGTATGTCGCTGACATACAGCGTCTTGCCGTCAGGCGTGCCGATGATGCCGTTGGGCTGCTGGAGGTCGCTGGCGATCAGCGTGAGCGAGGCGTGGTCGGCGGTGAGCCGGTAGACGCCCTGGACCTTCTGCTCCATCGGCCCCCGCTTCCAGTAGTCGCGCTTGTAGTAGGGGTCGGTGATGTAGAGCTCGCCGGCGGGGCTGATCCACACGTCGTTGGGGCCGTTGAGCAGCTTGCCCTGGTAGTCCTTTATCAGCACCGTGGATGCGCCGGCGGCATCGATCGACCACAGCTGGTTGAGCTCGTCGGCGCAGCTGATCAGCACGCCCTTGCCATCGAAGCACATGCCGTTCGAACGGCCGCTGGGCTCGAGGAAGATCGACAGCTTGCCATCGGTCGTCCACTTCCAGATGCGGTTCTTGGGCTGGTCGGTGAAGTAGATGTTGCCGTCCTTGTCGCTCGCCGGTCCTTCGGTGAAGACGAAGCCGCCGCCCAGCTTCTGCAGCTTCGCGCCGTGTTCGACGATCGGATAGGCGGAGAAGTCCTGGTCGGCGGCCTGGGCCGCGGCGCCCAGGATCATCGCGAGGCCGGCGCCCAGCGCCGCCAGGGCACGGGTCTGGTGGTGGCGATGGTGGTCCATGTGCTGCTCCGGAGGTTCGCGCTGATGGTGCGCCGGTGCCTGCGAATGCCAGTGCGCGCAGTGCCGGCGGCCGGCGACGCAGGCACACGCCGCCGGCCATCGGCGGGCCATGGCCTCCCCCTGCTGCCGCTGCCCGGACGCTGTCCAGCTGGGTGCGGTTTGGCCATTCACCCTGCGCGCCGGTCGCCCATCATGCGCCCATGCACCAGCAGTTCGCCATCGTCGTCCTCTCCGCCCTCTGCAGCGTCGCTCTCGCGGCCGCCGACGCCGCCGCCGGGAGCGAGCGCAGCGGATTGGTCAAGGGCCGGGGCGGCGCCGACCTCACCCTGGTCGGCCCGGCCCTGGAGGTCGGCAAGCCGGCGCCGCCGGCGACCCTGCGCGACAGCGCCCTGCATCCCATCGCCTGCACCTGGAACGATGGCGTGGTGCGCATCGTCACCACTGCGCCATCGCTCGATACGCCCACCTGCTCCAAGCAGGCGCACGCCTTCAGCGCGCGCGCCGGCGCGCTGGCGGGCAAGATCGAGGTGGTCTACGTCTCGCGCGACCTGCCTTTCGCGCAGTCGCGCTTCTGCGCCGCTGAGGGCATCACCGGCATCCGCGTGCTGAGCGACTACTATGACGCCAGCTTCGCGCATGCCTGGGGGCTGTTCCTCAAGGAGAATGGCCTGTTGGCGCGCGCGGCGGTGGTGGTCGATGGCCAGGGCATCGTGCGCTACATCCAGATCGTGCCCGAGCTGTCCAAGGAGCCCGACTACGATCAGGTGCTCGCGGCGGCCAAGCTCCAGCTGCACTGAAGCCGGCACCGGCGGGCGCGGCCGGGGGCCGCTGGCGGTCAGCGCGTGAGGCCGAGCGGGGGCTGCGGTCAGCGCTCCGGCCGCGGGGGGGGGAGCGGCCGCGCGCCCGAGACCTCCAGCGTGGCCACTCCGTGCTCGACCATGATCCGCCCGTGCACCCAGAATGGGCTCGCGGCGAGGGTGAGCGCCCCGCATGCCTGATACGACTCGGGGAACCAGGTGGATTCCAATAGCCCGGTCTCGTCCTCGAGGGTGACGAACGCCATCGGGCGCACCAGCGGCTCCGGCAGGGGCGTGCCATCGCGCTGCCGCTCCTGCACCGCCTCCACCTGCTTGTGGGTGATCACCCAGACCAGCAGCGATACCGTCCGCCGGTGCAGCTGCGGACCGATGCCGGCACAGCGCAGGCGGCGCTCGGGCAGGTCCCAGAGCGCGAAGGGATGCGCGCGCGGGAGGCAGCCCAGCACCGCCCAGGCGCGGCGATCGAGGTCGCGCCGGGATGGCGCCGGGCAGTGCGGTGGCGGCACGGGGTCGTCGCTCCTGGCCGGGGCGAAGTCGAAGCGCAACTGGTCCGGCTCCTCGATCTGGCCGTGCGGCTCATGCATCACCGCCGCGGCGATCCAATCGCGCTGCCCGGGCACGCGCGCCAGCGCGTCGAGGGCACCGGCATCGCACAGCGCCGCAAGCTCGGCCGCGCTCGGCCGGCAGCGGCACCAGAGGTCGCGGATGCCCGCGAACGGCATGCGCTGGCGTTTGGCGATGATGGCGTGCTGGGTGCGCCGATGCAGGCCGTGCACCAGCTCCAGCCCGAGGCGGATGGCCTTGTGGCCCTCGCGGCGGGTATCGGGGAAGCCCTGCGCCACGCAGGGCGGGAGGATGGCGACGCCGAGGCGGCGGGCCTCCTCCACGTAGGCGCAGATGCCGTAGAAGCCGCCGCCATGGTGGATGACGCGGGCGAGGAAGTGCGCCGGATTGTGCGCCTTCAGGCAGGCGCAGGCGAACGACACCATGGCATAGCTCGCCGAGTGCGCCTTGCAGAACGAGTAGCCCGCGAAGCTGATGATCATCGACCAGGCGGTGGCGGTCGCCTCCGGGGAGACGCCGTGCCGTGCGCAGCCGGCATGGAAGGCCCCTGCCAGCGTCGCCAGGCGCTGCGGCGTATCCGAGCGCCCGAGCGCCTTGCGCAGGGTGTTCTGCTCGCGGATGGAGAAGCCGGCCAGATCCCGGGCGGCGAGCATCACATCCTCCTGGTAGGAGAGGATGCCGAACGAGTCCGAGAGCAGGCTGCGCAGCGCCGGATGCGGGTACCATTCGTCGCGCTGGAGGCCGGTGCGCCGATGCTCCCACAACCGCTCGAGATAGGTCCCGATCCAGTGATAGGCCGCCGGCCGGACGATGGATGAGTGCAGCACCAGGCGGTCGAAATCGACCTCGCCGGCCCTGCCGTTGAGCAGGCGCATGGCCGGGCTCTCGATGTAGAAGCAGCCGATGGTGCAGCCGCGGTTGATCAGCTGCACGGCCAGGAGATCGTCATCCGGCGCCCAGCGCCGCTCGTCGACGGCGATGCCGTCATCGCGCAGGTCGTTGAGCACATCGCGCACCACGGCGAGCGAGCGGTTGCCGAGCAGATCGATCTTGATCAGGCCCATCGCCTCGGCGCCATCCTTCTCCCAGGCGATCGCCGGCAGGTGCCGGCCATCGACCGTCTTCGCCGCCGGATGCACGGGGACGAGGTCGCGGATGGGTTCGGCGGTGATGATGATGCCGCCGCAGTGCAGGCCCATGCCGCGCAGCGAGCCGCCGAGCTGCTGGGCGGCGGTGAGCACCTCGTCCCAGCCGGCGCCGGCGCCCGGACCGGCGCCGAAGCGCTCGGCCAGGTCGATGCGGCGGGCGGCCGCGCTGATCTCGGCCTGGGTGCGCCCGAGCACCCGTCCGGCCTCGCGCAGGGCCCCGTCGCTGCGCAGGGTCTGGTGCGTGGCCACCATGGCCACGTAGTCGCGGCCGTAGTCGCGGATGGTCGCGCTGAGGACCTGGTCGCGCTCATCCCAGGGGAAGTCGATGTCGATGTCGGGGGGGTCGGTGCGCTCGATGGAGAGGAAGCGCTCGAAGACGAGGCGGTACTTCACCGGGTCGACATTGGTCAATCCCAGCAGATAGCAGACCAGGGAGGATGCCGCCGATCCGCGGCCGCAGGTGCGGCGGTCGCGGGCGATGTCCGCGACGGTGAGGATGTAGCGGGCGAAGTTCTTGCGCGTGATCACATCCAATTCGTACTCCAGCCGCTCGCGCACCGCGCGCGGTGCGGCATCCCCATAGCGCTGGAGCAGCCCCTCGCGCACCCGCCGCCGCAATTCGCTGGCATCGTCCTGCCAGCGCTGCGGCGGCATCTGCCAGCGCGGCTGGCCATCGGGGCCGGGCTGCCCGGGGGCGAAGCGGCAGCGCGCCGCCAGCGCATGCCCGAGCGCGATGGCGCCGTCCGCGATGCCGGTCATCAGCCGGGGCAGCTGGGCCAGGGTGCAGGCGCCGAGGCGGCCGCGCACCGCCTCGATATGGGCGCGTACCTGGCTGCGGTCCTGGATCAGGTGCAGCAGCGTCGCGGTCGCAGCCCCGGCGCCGTCGATGTCGGTGAGGATCGGCACGGCGGCCGCCGCGATCCCGGCCGGAGCGGCGGGTCCAGGCAGCCGCCACAGCACCTCGGCGCCATGCCAGGCCAGGCGCTTGGCCCACTCGGCATCCTGCACCAGCGCGATCAGGCCTTCCCACACCGGGCCCGATTCGGTGAGCCCGCCGAGCCATGCCTGCCACTCCTCCGGCGCTTCGTGGTGGAAGGACAGCAGGCGGCACAGCCGGCGGTACTGCCCGGCGTCGGTGGCCAGCAGCAGCACCGGGGATGCCGCATGGCCGCGGTCGGCCAGCGGCAGGGTGGCTCCCACCGCGACGTGGTCCCGGCCCCAGGATTCCAGGCACGCGGGCAGGCCGGCCAGATCGCCAGCATCCGCCAGCAGAGCCCAGGGCGCCCCGGTGGCAGGCCCCGCGGGTTCAGCGGGCCCGGCGCTCCCGGCAGGCCCCGCCTCATCGGGAGGGCTCGTGGCGAGCGCGAGGGCGGCGGCGCAGGCGCGCGCGGTGCGCGCCACCGCGGCCCCATGGGCCGGCTGGTTGGCGCCCCGCCGATCGCCTCCGGCGGCCGGATCGCCCCCGGCCAGCGCAGCCAGGGCCGCAGCCCAGCGCTTGGGGTGCACGGTGCCATGCAGGGCGGAGAAGGAGGTCTGCACCGCCACCCAGGGGCAGCGTCCGGCGAGCGCCTCGCGCACCGCATGGCCGGTCGCCGCATCACGATCGACGGGGATCTCCAGGACCAGGGGCGCAGGCATGTAATCGATATAGGTTATTATTGACCCATGCAACCGGCAACGGTCCAGCTGGGGTTAGGTCGGCCACTCGCCCCGAGCCGGCTGGTGCAGGAGGAGCGAAACGATGATTGGAAGAGAGCGGCCCACTCGGCTCGTCGATAACCCCCGCAGATCAAGCTCGTATCGTATCCTCGACACATAAGCGATATCTCGACTTAGATTTTCATCTCCGCCTATTTCGGTCTCGAAGAAGTGCTACTTAACTCATTTGCAAAGGATGAAATTGCTCATTTTTAGCGGTTAAATACTAA
>Ga0302157_10000046_pt1 | contig 138132 bp, 114 predicted proteins | sample I_Bog_N3_3_FD_193502 | JGI IMG/M metagenome (GOLD analysis project Ga0302157, IMG submission 193502) | Peat permafrost microbial communities from Stordalen Mire near Abisko, Sweden - I_Bog_N3_3 | ecosystem: Environmental > Terrestrial > Soil > Wetlands > Peat | place: Sweden: Abisko... | reverse complement strand
TACGACTCCCGTAACGGACATCCTGTCCGGCTTCGTTCTCTGGTCGCAGGGCGGCTATTTTTTTGGCATACCGGGGCTGCCGCGTCAGATGTCCGGTTCCGCATCCGGCGCCATGGCGGATCGAATCATCGCCTACGACAAGGACTGGCTGATCGCGCTCCACGAGCCGGTATTCAACCACTTCGGCTATGGACAGAGGGATCTCTACCTTCGGCATACCCTGGCGCCTGGCCAGAGCCGCACCTTTGAGGCATGGCTGCAAATCACCGGAACTGGCGACATGACGCCGGTCGTGAAGGCCGAGATCCGCCGCCGCAAGCTGACCAGCGGCGAAGTGGCAGGAACGGTAAAGTCTGCCGACGGCTCCATCTTTAAGGCACCCGTCGTGGTGGCGGAAAGGGACGGTGCGCCTTACGCCTGGGCTCTCGGCCAGGGCGGCCATTACGCGCTCGAGTTGCCGGCGGGGCGATACGGCCTCTATGCCACGGGCGAAGGCTATTCGCAGACCGCTCACGTTGCGGTCTCCGTCCGGGCCAATGAGAGACTGCGGCAGGATTTTGCCGGGCTCAAGCCGCCGGGCCGATTGGATGTGTCGGTCGCCGATGAGGTCAGCGGCACGCCTCTTGATGCGCGCCTGGATATAAGGACCGGCCAGAAGCCGGTGGTCGAGTACCTCGGCAAGCATGTTTTCTTCACCGACCTGCAACCCAAGGGGCGCACGCAGATCGCCCTCGCGCCGGGACCTTATGTACTGACCGTCGGATCGGGCGCGGGCTTTTCATCGAATGCGCTCGACCTTCCAGTCACCGTAGTCTCCGGCAAGGCGCAGCCGCTCGCGGTCGCCATAAAGCAGATAGTCAATGCGGAGAAGGACGGCTGGTACAGCGCCGACATGCACCATCACTCCGACCAGGAGGACGGAGTGACTGCTCCGGCAGACCTCGCCCGTTCCGAGTTGGCGGCGGGGCTCGATGTGCTGTTCGTCAGCGACCATGACACCACCGTCAACCACAATGCGCTGCAAGAGATCGCCGATTCGCGCGGCGTGCCCTTCATCCCCTCGATCGAGCTGTCGCCATCCTGGGGTCACTTCAATGCGTTTCCGATCAAGCTTGGCGCAGCCATGACCCTCGAAATGAGCAAGGCGACGGTGCAGGATGTGTTTGCCGAGGCCCGCCGCATGGGCGCGGAACTCATCGCGGTGAACCACCCCTATAATCCCGGAGAAGGATACTTTGCCAGCCTGGATCGCGGTGTCGCCGCCGGCGGTTTCGACCCGGATTTCAACTTTCTGGAGATCAATGGCGCCGAGCCCGACGAGGATGAAAAAACTCTCGCTGCGGCTTGGAGATTCTGGAGCGAGGGAAAGCGAATTTACCTCGCCGCAGGATCCGACACCCATGACGTATGGAACGACCGATCCGGTGATGCGCGTGTTTATGTGCACGTGGACGGGCCGTTGACGGCGACGAGCTTCCTGGACGGCCTGAAGCGAGGCCACGCCTTCGTCACTCACGGACCGCTGATTTTCGCCGACCCGATGTTTGGAGAGACGGCGACACTGAAAGGCGGGAGCGTCGATCTGACGTTCAATTTGAAAGCCGTCGCGGGCCTGAAGCGGGCGACGGTGATCGGCCGGGGACTGCCGGTGAAGACAGTCGACTACCGTGCCGGCGAGACGATTTCGCGCATTGCCGTCACCGCGACCGCTCCCGGCTTCTACGTGGTAACGGTGGAGGACGCCATCGGCAAGACCGCCTACACCGATCCGATCTGGGTGGAAGCGCCGCGCTGACGGCGCGGGTTCGACCAATGTCTCTCGAACCGGAATCAAGCGCGTTGAAAAAAGTGGGCAACCGCCTCGTTCCCTACTTAGCCATGCTGTATTTCGCCGCATTCATCGACCGGGTCAACGTCAGCTTTGCGGCGGCCCAGATGAACCGCGATCTGGGCTTCTCGGCGTATGTCTATGGCCTGGGCGCCGGTATTTTCTTCATCGGCTATTCGTTGTGCGAAGTCCCGAGCAATTTGATATTGCACAAGATGGGCGGACGGCGCTGGTTGGCGCGAATCATGATCACCTGGTCGGTCATCGCGGCTGCGATGGCGATGGTCAAGGGCGCGACCGGCTTTTACGCACTGCGCTTTCTGCTGGGCGTCGCAGAAGCCGGCTTCTTTCCGGGCATCCTCTATTACTTGACCTACTGGGTGACCGCCGCCGAACGCGCCAGGCTGCTCGGTACTCTCATGACCGCGATTCCGATCAGCACCGCGCTCGGCGGCCCGATCTCGCGGGCGATTTTGCAACTGGACGGCGCCATGGGGCTGTCGGGATGGCAGTGGTTGTTCCTGACCGAGACGATTCCGTCGTTGGCGCTGGGAATCGTTACCTTCATCTATCTTCCCGATACCCCTGCGCAAGCCGCGTGGCTGACAAGCGAAGAGCGGGAGTGGCTTACCCGGCAACTAGAGGCGGAGAGAGCTTGCCGCGGTGCTCAACCTCGTCCCACGGTCTTGCAGGCGCTGAGGAGTTCGCGGGTTCTTGCGCTGAGTCTGTGCTACGTCGGGGTGGAGATCGGCTTGTACGGGGTCATTCTCTGGGTACCCCAATTTTTCGCGCATGCCGGCATTGCCGCCGGCAATGTAGGTTATGCGGTGGCGATACCCTACGCCGTGGCCGCGATCGGCATGGTGTGGTGGTCACGGCACTCGGATCGGATGAAAGAGCGGGTATGGCACATTGCCGTCGCGTCTTTGGTTGCGTTTGTCGGGTTGGCCGCGAGCGCGTGGCTGATGGATTCTCCTCTGTGGTCCGTGGTTGCGATCTCGATCGGCGCCGCCGGAACACTGGCCATCCTGCCGATATTCTGGACGCTGCCGGCCGCGCTTCTGGACGGCGCTGCGGCGGCCGGCGCCATGGCCCTGATCAACGCGCTCGGCAATGTGGGAGGATTCGCCGGACCTTTCATGGTCGGCTGGATCAAGGAGGCGACCGGCAGCTTCACCTGGGGGCTGCTGGTTGTCGCCGGGAGCGTGCTGTTGACGGGGATCACCGCCGTGCTGATCGGTCACGATCCGGCTGCTGAGTACCCAGATGCCGCCGTTTCGCACACACAGCGGGTGATTGGCGGAAAATCGGACAAGGCGTCCGGCCGCGCGGCATAATCGACGCACTTACCACCGGAACGAGAGCCGTCATGGATATTGCTCAATGGCAATTCGCCTATGTGCCGAGTACCGGCGTACGGCAGGCGCACGAGACGCCCGTCGTCCTCGCCACGGCGGCCAGTCTCGAAGGCTTGGGGTGTCTCGTCGATGATCCCAGGAACTTCCTCATTGAGATCGTCCGGTGGCCGGCGCGGGGGTGGCGACCCATCGACCCCAATTCCGGCGATCAGGGCGGAATCACCGAGGGTCTGTTCGAGTTCTGCTGGAAGGGCGAGACCTTGTTCGCGCGCAACAACGCGGTGGGAGACAGTTATCTGTTCGGCTGGAGCAACTGGCCGGAAGAAGCTGCGAGTACCTGCGACCGAGCGCGAGAGCGCGCCCTGATCTGGCGCGCGAACTATCACCCCGACGGCGGCCAGCTCTTCTATCCTCTGCACGGGCAAAGTTTCGTCATTCCTCTTGCGCCGCCCGGCGATGATGTAACGCCGGAAAAGTTCGTGACGTTCTGGTGCGAGGGTGGCCGCGGCCTGTACCTGCATCCCAATGTATGGCACGGGGCGGTGGTGCCATTGGACGATGAGGCCGAGTTCCTCGACCGTCAGGGCCGCGTACATGCCCGGGTCTCAGTCGACTTCGTCAAGGAGTTCGGCTGCTATCTCGCCGCGCCGATGCGGCGACCCTGAGGCAATCGGCGGCGATCTCCAGCGTCCCGGCCGGAGAGATCATCGCGATGACCTGCGCACCGATGCGAAGCGCTATGCTATCGAATTGATTCGACGGGTGATGTTCGCTACCGAACATTGTCTCGGGAAACGGTGAATTTCCCCTGATCGCAACTCCTTACCCTCCCGGCTATCGCGACAAGCTCACAGACGCCCGGCCCGGTATTTGCTAAGTTTCGCGCGAAGGAAACCCAAACAGGTGTGGTTCAAGGACGCAATTCATCGCCGGCTGGGCCGGGCAACGGAACCGCAGATTCTGTTCCCGCTCATCGCGGTATGCGTGTTGACCGTCATCTGGGGAACCACCTTCAGCGTCCTTGGAGTAAGACACGCCGACGCCGAACGGGCTGGGGCGGCGTCGAGCCGGGAAATCTTGGGCACGTACGAAGCCCAGGTCGTGCGGGCGTTGGGCGAGATCGACCAGACTTTGGATCTCGTCAAATTCTGGCCTTACCGTCAGTCGAGCCACCACGCGCTCGCGGAGCTCAAGCAAACGGGGTTGTTGCCACCGGCACTGCTTTTTACGGTGAGCATTCTCGACTTGAATGGCGTTGTGCTCGAGAGCACCCGCCCGATGGGCGGCACGAGCATCGCCGATCAGGCCGCCTTTCGCCGGCAACGCGAGGGCGACACCTCGTTCGTCGGACAGCTGCCACGGGGTCCGACCGGTGCGGGGAAATTGGTGTTCAGCCGTCGGCTCAGCGCCTCAAACGGAGCGTTTGACGGCGTAGTGATCGTCGCCGTCGATGCGGACTATTTCGTGAGCGGCTACGAGCCGGCGAAGTTGGGTGAGCACGGTGTGCTCGGGCTTCTCGGCACCGACGGCGTTTTTCGGGTCATGCGCTCCGGCGATACGGTGGTCTCCGGGAATGCGGTCCACTATGCCTCTATGGTGGCGGGGGCTGAGGATGACAGCAAGGAGGCTGCTGTGACAACCAGCAGCTGGGATGGGGTGCCGCGTTGGACCAATGCCCGCGAGCTCTACGGGTTTCCGCTCGCCGTCCTCGTCGGTATCTCGGTGAATGAGCAGATGGCCGGCGCGCAGCGCGAGCGGCGTGTCACCCTGGGGTGGGCGGCCTTTGGGAGCCTCCTCGTGGTGATGTTCACGGGCCTGTTGGGCCGCATGAGCTGGCAACTGGTGCAGGGGCGATCGCGAGAGGGGGAAGCGAAACTCGCGTACGCCGAGCGCGTGGAATACCTGGCCTATCACGACAGCCTCACCGGGCTTCCGAATCGCAGCATGTTCAGCAAACGGTTGGGTCAGAGTATCAGCGAAGCGAAGCGTTATCAGCGGCGCCTGGCCGTGGCGTTTCTCGATCTTGACCGCTTCAAACAGATCAACGACACGTTGGGCCACGACGCCGGCGATCAACTGCTACAGGAGGTGGCCATGCGCCTCGAAGGGTGCGTCAGGGACAGCGACACGGTCGCGCGCCTGGGAGGCGATGAGTTCGTTGTGTTCCTGCCGGACCTTCAGGACGAGAAGTACGCCGCGGTCGTCTCCCAAAAGATTCTGGCGGCCGTCGCACGACCCTTTACCCTGATGGGCCAGGAATATCGGGTGACGGCGAGCATCGGCATCAGCACCTATCCGCAAGACGGGCTCGATGAGCAGACGCTCACCAAGAATGCCGATATCGCGATGTATCAGGCAAAAACCGAGGGCAGGAATAACTTCCAGTTCTATTCCGAGAAGCTCAATACCAATTCCCTCGGACGCCTCGCCTTGGAGGCCAGCCTGCGCCACGCGCTCGAGCGCCGCGAATTCCGGCTTCATTATCAGGCCAAACGCGATATCGCGAGCGGCAAAATTACCGGCATGGAGGCGCTGCTGCGCTGGCAGCACCCGGACTTGGGGACGGTGGCGCCGATGCAGTTCATTCCGATCGCGGAGGAGACCGGGCTCATCATCCCGATCGGCAAATGGGTGCTCAAAACCGTGTGCTTACAGAGCATCGCCTGGCGGCGCCAAGGCCTGCCACCCTTGAGCATTGCGGTTAATTTGACGACAGCCCAATTCTTGGACGAGCATCTGCTCACCGATGTGGCCTCGATCCTCGCGGAAACCGGAATGGACCCGCCGCTTCTCGAGATCGAGATCAATGAAAGCCTGCTGATCCACGACGTCGAGAACACGATGCGCATCCTGACGGGTCTCAAAGCCCTGGGGGTTCGGATCGCAGTGGATGAATTTGGATCGGGATACTCCTCACTCGCCCTTCTGCAGCGATTGCCCTTGGACACCATCAAGATTGATCGCTCGTTGATGCGTGATATCGCCGGCACTCCGCAGGACACTGCGTTGGCGGATGCCATCATTGCCATGGGCAAATCCTTGAGTTTGACCGTGGTGGCGCAGGGCGTGGAGACCAAGGAGCAGGCCGAGCATTTGCGGCAGCACGCCTGCGACGAGTTGCAGGGCTTTTACTTTGCAAGACCGCTACCGGTGGATGAGTTTACGCAGCTCTTGCGCAATCAGTCGCCAGAGATCACCTACATCGGCAAACGGCTGGGCCTTAATTCCAACTAGAGCCCGGGGGTTCGTGGACGCTCCGGCACCCTAGTAATCAATGCCCTTGACGTATTCGCTCGGGGAGACTTCTTGAAAGCGGTTGGGATTGGCATCGACCAACGCATCCGCGAGATCGTTCGATACGGTTCCATGGGCGTTCAAGTCAGTGTCACGAATGACCGTGCGGTCCAGCAGATTATTGTCAAACGCTTGAAATTGCCGCTCCTGGGTATCCTGCCTGCGTTGATACGCGGCAAATTGCTGATCCGAGGCGGCCTGGCGACGGCGCATCTCTGCCAGCGTTTGAGCGGTCATCTGTTGGGTCCTTTGCGCGTCGGCTTGGATTTGCGCCAACTGCACATCCTGGTTGACCTTGTAACTGTGGAGCATGGCAACGACGGTGGCCTGCGATCGCTGCGCGAGTTCCTGCGGGAAACTGATGATGTATAGCGTGATGAGATAGCTCCCCTGATTGTTTGGCGCACCAATGCCGATATCGACCAAAGCCGTGGTCGGCCCGTGTCCGTCGATCGCACCCATCCTCGCCGACACTAGGGCTTCTTTGGGGCCTACTTGCGTCGATTCGACGATCTCGATCGTCGGCGGCGCCTTGCCGCGCTTCTGCAGGAACTGCGTCAATGCCAACCTGAACGTGGTTGCTGCATCGGTGCCGTACGGAATGTCGACAAAGCCGGCGGCGGTGCCCGGTCTCATCAAGCCTCGCGATCGGGGATCATTCGGATCGAGGGCGGGGATCTGCCAGTCAAAATGCAGCGCGGCGGGCGCCGGGCCTTGGGCGGTGACTTCGCCGGCATGGGCCCCGGTGATGGTCCAGCCATCGGGCAAGCCGATGCTGCCCGAGCCGTCCGGAAATGGCGTCTGGTGCAGTGGCGCGGCGGGCGCGCCCGGGGATTCGGGCGCTGAAGCCGGCGCAATGGCCGCAGCCGATGCGGGGCTGCTTTTCGGTCCCGACAGTCCCGCGCCGGATTGCAAAAGCTTCAGCATGGGTCCCACGGTGGAGCGAAAACGGTCGGCTTGATCGGTCAGGACCGCTCCCTTCCCGGCGGCCGACGGCGATACGGCGACGAGTGCAAGGCCGGCAATTTCCGGATTGCCCTGACCAGGCGGTTTCACGGTGAAGATCACGGCCAGCGAACTGCCGTCCGAACCGCGCATGACGCGGGAGATTTGCGGGCGCGCGCCGAAGCGGCGATGGGCGTACTGCAGCACTTTGCCCATCGCACCTGGCAACGTGTGCTGGGCCGGCATTTGCGCATAGGCGATGGTGCCCCCGCCCGGATTGTCGAGCACCGTAATGCCAGTATTCGACTGCGCCGCGGCGCTCTGGGACCAAGCCACGAAGCCGGCGATCAATGTCAGTGGGAGCAGGCGCATGCAGGAGCTCCGTCTCGTTTTGCTGCCGATAGCATAGCGAAGCCGCGGGCCGGTTGCTCATTCTTGCGCCCGGACCGGGCTCTCAAAGTGGATGTTGGCGCCCGCGTGATTCATGACAACCATCGGTTCGACGCCGGTAAAGCCCGGCAAGTAAGCACCATCAGGCGGTGCGGGCGATCGGCCGGCCCGGCTTATGTCCAAGCCGCCGGCCTGCGGCCGGATTATTCCACATAATTGAAACAACGATGTGCGTGGTCTCGCACCAGCTTCGTTGTTCTTCGCCTAGAATGGATCTACCCATCGCCATGCGTGGCGGTCGGGATATGACCGCTGCCCAGCAGCAGGATCCGAAATGGCCTCACGCTATGATCTGATCATCGTCGGTACGGGGTTTGCCGGCGCATTCTTTCTGATGCGCTACCTCGAGCGTGCACCGGCAACGGCCCGGGTGCTGGTGCTCGAGCGCGGCGCGCGCGACCCCAAGCCGTGGCAGCTCGAGCATCGGCGCTCCTCGAGCATCGATCCCGCGCAGGTGTTCCATAATAAGACGCCGGAAAAAGTCTGGTTCACCAGCCCGGGATTTGGCGGCAATTCCAAGTGCTGGATGGCCGGAGCCACGCGCATGATGCCCGGCGATTTTCAGCTGAGGACCCGATATGGAGTCGGCATCGACTGGCCGATGACCTATGACGATCTCGAGGCCCACTACTGCACGGCCGAGCAGGTCATGCTGATATCGGGACCTGCCGACAGCCCGATGCCGCGGTCCAAGCCCTTTCCGCTGCCGCCGCATCGATTCTCCGATCCGGATGCACTGCTCAAGCGCCACTTCCCGGACGGCTGGTATCAGATGGCCACGGCGCGGGCCAGCGTGCCGACTCCAACCCGCGGAGTCTGCTGCGCCACCGGCTATTGCGAGTTATGCCCCGTGGATGCGAAATTTACCGTGCAGAACGGCTTGGCCTTCATCTACGAGGATCCCCGGGTGACCCTGCAGCTCAATTCGGAGGTTGACGGTGTCGTGACCGCGGGGGGCATGGCTGCCGGTGTGAGCTACCGGCAGGACGGCCGGCAGCAGCAGGCGGACGCTGAACTGGTGGTGCTGGGTGCGAGCGCCATGTTCAATCCGCACATCATGCTGCGCTCCGGGATGACGCACGCGCTGCTCGGCAAGCGTTTGCACGAACAGCTGCCCATCGACGTGGTGCTCGATCTCAAGGGAGTCAAATCGTACAACGGCAGCACCATTCTCACCGGGCTCGGCTATCTTTTCTACGAGGGAGAGCACCGTCGCGATCACGCGGCCTGCATGATCGAGACGCGCAATTCGCCGTTTGGCTACTTCATGGGCGCGCTGCGTTCGGAAGAAGGCCGCTGGAACGAGCGGATGATCATCCGCTTCCTGTTCGACGATCTGCCGCGCGACGACAACACGGTGACCGTCAGTCGCGACGATCCGCGCATGGCGGAGGCTTACTTTGCCGGCTATTCCGACTACGCGGAGCGTGGCGCGAGCCTCGTGCCCAAGATGATCGACAAGCTCGCCGAGGCGCTGCCGATCGAAAGGGTCGTCGATTCGCTGCGCGGCCAGACCTCCGCGCATATCCAGGGCACGGTGGTGATGGGGAACGATCCGGCCACCAGCATCGTCGATCGGCACCTCATCCATCACCAGTACCGCAATCTGCTGGTGCTGGGGGCGAGCGCATTTCCCACCGCGAGTCCGGCCTACCCGTCGGTGACCATCTCGGCGCTGTCGCTGTGGGCGGCCGACCATCTGTTCGGAGCCAAGGCATGAAACGCAGAAATTTCATCGCCGCGTCCGCCGCCACGGTTCTGGGTGCCGTGGGTCTGCGTGTCGCGGTGAGCGACGATCAATCCGCCATCGTCAAGATCATCAGGAAGAAATTGCACTATTTGAAAATCGACGATGCGGATGCCGCACGCTTTGCCGCCGATGCGGTTAGGGAGAAACTCGTGTCGAGCACGCGCCTGCGCGTCTACGATGCCGCCGGCTGGATCTACACCCGGCTCAGCGCCTCCGCGAACGGCACGCTGGGCACCAAAATCGGCCATACCGAGGACCGGATAACCACCCAGTTCCTGATCTCGAGCGATTTCTTCGCCAACGGCGCCGACACGAGCCGGCGTGTGACATATCTCGGCTATTACGATCCGATGATCGCCTGCAAGAACCCGTTTTACAGACGGCTCGATACCGGTTCCGGCGCGTGATCGCATTCTCCACCCCCCTTTTTTCAGGTATAAACTGATTGCATCTGAGGGAGACCAATAACAGGGGTTCAGGCATGGCCACGGCGGATCGCGTGCGGTGGGCGGCATCGCACAGCTGGTTGATTCTGGCCATCTGCGTTTTCTTCGTGGCGCACAGCAACCAGGACCAGTGGGATTTCAGGGTCTTCCACAGCGCCGCTCAGGCGCTGAATTCCGGCGCCAGCCCGTATTATGCCGCGCATCCGAATCCCCTGATGCCGTCCGGGCTTTCCTATCTTTATCCACCGGTTGCGCTGTATGCCTTCCAGCCCTTGAGCGGCCTGTCGTTCGATGTCGCGCGACTGGTGTGGCTCGCAATGAAAGTGCTGGCGCTGTTCGTGCTGATCCGCCTCTGGCACCGGAATTTCGAGCCGCTCGACGCCTACTGGTTTGTGTTTCTGACGATGGCCTACAACTCCACCCTGCTGCGCGATCTGGTTGCGGGCAACATATCGCTGTTCGAGCAACTCGGCATGTGGTTCGGATTTTATCTGCTGCTGAAGCGCCGGCCGTTGCTCGCGGGCGTGGTGATTGCCGCTGTGGCCCAGTTCAAATTGATACCCGTGCTGTTCCTCGGCACATTGCTGTTCATCCGCCCGACCCGCAGCTGGGCCCCGTTCGGCGTTGCGCTTGTGGCGTTCGGCGCCATATTCTCCCTCAATTTTCTCTTGACCCCCGGTTCGATGACCGAGTACATCCATTCGTTCGCCACGGCCAATCCCAATCTTGATGAGCGCGGCGTGGTCAATCCGAGTTCGCTCGCCCTGATTCGCGACCTGGCCGACATCGCCGTAAAGCGGGGGCTGCCTGTCGACCGCACGATCACCAACGCGATCTATGCGGCCTACATCGCGCTGGTGGGTCTGATCTTCGTGTGGATTCCGCGAAAATCGCTGGTCGAATTGGCTGACAAGGATCCGCGCCTGGCGATTTACTACTTCTGCGTGCTGTACGCGTTGATCGTGCCGCGCATGAAGGATTACTCCTACATCCTGCTGCTCATGCCGAGTCTGTACGTCGTTCGCGAAGTCAGCCGCGGAACGCTGAAACCCCGGCTGATGGTTCCACTGGTGGGCGTGCTGATGCTGGTGCAGACCAACACCAGCATAGTTCCCGTTCTCAAATCGGCGCTGCCGCTGATCAGCGGCTACATGCCGTGGATTGCAACCTGGTTCGTCCTGTATTACCTCGCCTTCGTCTGCCGGCCGAGGCCGTCCGCCGCAGTCGCCGAGCATGCGGGACCGGAGGTCTTCGCGCCCTGACGGCGCTCACCGCAGATGCGGCTCGAAATCCAGGCTGGCGGCGACCCAGCAGAACGCAATCGCCGCAAACGACACCCAGCTGCCCCTGTCGGTGAGACTGTAGACGATCGGATCATCGTGCATCTCTCCGCGCGCGGTCTTGATCCACATCCTGGAAATCCAGTACCAGAGCACGGCACATGATGGCCAGAGCCACAGCGGGTTTGCATATTGATTGGCCGCCTGCGCCGAGTCGATGTAAAGCGCCAGAACCAGCACAGCGGTGGTGCCGGCTGCTATCCCCATTGAACGCAGCGTATCGGAGTCCGGGTAGGCGTAATCGCGGCCGTGCAGGCTGCCGCTCTGCTTGTCGGGATGCAATGGCATGAGTTCGGTGAGGCGTTTGACCAACGCCAGACTGAAGAAGATGAACATCGACAGGCTCAGCAGCCACATGGATGGGACCACCTGGGTTGCCACGGACCCGACGATGATTCGCGAGGTGTACAGGCTCGCCAGCAGCATGACGTCGATCAGCACGCGTTTTTTGAGCCACCTCGAATACGCCGTCGTGAGCAGCAGGTAGCCGGCCATGGAACACAGCAGATAACGGCCGAGGTAGGCGCCCATCGCCACGGCGGCCGCCAGCAGCAGCAGCGCGATGCCGCCCCCCATCGGTGCGGTGATCGCACCGGAGGCGAGGGGCCGGTGTTTCTTGGTCTTGTGAAGCCGGTCGCGTTCCCGGTCCTGGATGTCATTGAATATGTAACCAACCGAGGCGGTGAAGCTGAAGGCAAAAAATGCAATCGTGGCGTGCAGTACCGCCACCGGGTTGCCCAACAGATGCGCGAACGCCATTGGCACGAAAATCAGCAGATTCTTGGACCACTGATGCGGGCGGATGAGCCGTATGGCGCTGCGAAGGAAGGAAGGTCTGGGCATCGATGGTCGAAGAATAAGGTGCGGGGGCGGGTAATGCGAGCACTGGTGTCGGCAGGTGCGATGTCAATCACGCCCTTACTCGCGAGATGACGACGGGGGCTACGGCGCCGGACCTACGGCTGGATCCATCTGTCGGACGGTTCCGGTACGCTGACGCTCATGCGGGTATCATTCGGCACGTCGCCGCCAGCCTGATGCCGGAAGTCAAACCATGTCGACGAGCTGCGCCCGTCCGCTGCACCTCTCCGAGAAACCCGATTTCAGCCGCTGGCAGGCCGCCCATCCGCTGCGCTATCCGGCGTTCCTCGAAAGTGCCACCACCTCGGGGCAGCTCGGGCGGTACGACGTCCTGCTGCGCGCGGATCAGGGTCTGCTCACGCTTGCGCACGACGGACGGCTCTCGGGTAATCATGCCGACGCGGGGGGGTTCATAGCGGCATTGGATGCCTGGTGGAAAGCCGAGCGGATCGCGCGCGAGGATTCAAAATTGCCCTTTCATGGCGGCTGGTGTCTGTATCTCGGCTATGAACTGGCCGCAGAGCTGGAGCCGCGGCTGCGCCTGCCGGCGGGGAACGCGCCGGTCGCCGTGGCCATCCGCTGTCCGGCAGCGGCGATCTACGATCACCTCACCCGCGAGATCACCCTCGTGGCGGAGCACGGCCGGGAGGATCTGCTTGACGACATCGAGGCGGATCTGCATGTGCCGCCGCCGACGCCCGAACCGGGCGGCTGGATTGCCGAATTCGCGGAGGACGATCCGGCGGAGTTTCTGAGCGCCGTCCGGACCGCCATCGGCCACATCGGGCGCGGCGACATCTACCAGGCGAATCTGTCGCGCCGGTGGGCGGCCAGGGTTCCGCTCGATATCGATTACGGCGAGATATACCGCCGGCTGCGCGGCGCCAACCCCGGTCCCTTCGCCGGCATGCTGGCGCTTGCCGGATTGCAGGTGCTCAGCACCTCACCGGAACGCCTCGTGGAGGCACGTGGCGGCTGGGTGCAGACGCGGCCCATCGCCGGCACCCGTCCGCGGCAAGCCGACGATCTGGCGGCGGTCGCCGCCTTGATGGACAGCGCCAAGGAGCGTGCCGAACACGTCATGCTCATCGATCTGGAGCGCAACGATCTCGGGCGCGTCTGCTGTCCGGGCACGGTGGCGGTCAGCGAGTATTGCGTGGTGGAATCCTATGCGCATGTGCATCACCTGGTCTCGAATGTGCGCGGACGGCTGCGGCCCGACATCACGCCCGGCGGCATCATCCGTGCGGTGTTTCCCGGAGGTACGATCACCGGCTGCCCCAAATTCCGCTGCATGCAGTTGATCGCGGAGATCGAGGGCGCGGCGCGTTGCGCCTACACGGGATCGATGGGCTACCTGAACCGCGACGGCAGCCTCGATTTGAACATCCTGATTCGTACGGCGAGCGTGGCGGACGGGATATTGGAGATCCGCGCCGGCGCCGGAATCGTCGCGGATTCCGATCCGGAACGCGAGCTCGAGGAGACCCGGGCCAAGGCGCGCGGCCTGCTGCGCGGCCTGCAACAGGCTCAATAATACCGCGGAATCGGCCCGAGCTGCGGGGTGGTGTTCTTGCCCAGATCGATGAACACCTCATCGACGTAGCACCAGCCCCAACCCTCGGGGGGATCATATCCCTCGATGATCGCGTGATGGGTGGTGTGATAGTGCCTGGTGGCGTGCTTGCCCGGCGACTGGTCGCAGCAGCCGACATGCCCGCAAGTTCTGCAGATCCGCAGATGCAGCCACACGCTGCCGCTCTTCAAGCACTCCTCGCAACCGCGGGCGCTCGGTGTGACTTGCTGGATCGAGGCCAAATGCCGGCAGGTGTCGGTCATCGTCGGGATCTCATTGAACGGTCTTCGTCGTATGCGATTATTGCCGCCTGATCGACGCCAGTCTACCCTGTGTCGGTGCTGATGTCGTTGCTCAAATCGCTGTCGCGCCTGCCGATGTGGGCGCTGTATGCGTTCTCCACGTTTCTGTATTTCCTCGCCTATTACGTCGTGCGCCACCGCCATGCGGTGATAACCGAGCAGCTCGTCCAGGTGTTCCCGGAGGCGGGCGTCGCGGAGAGGGCGCGTATCCACCGCCGGTTTCTGCGCAACTTCTGCGACGTCATGGTCGAGATCATCAAGTCCGTGACCATGAGCGATTCGCAGATGCGCGCCCGGGTGCGCATGCTGGACCTCGGGCCGGCGCGCGAATACCTGGATGCAGGGTGCTCGGTGATGTTCGTCACTTCGCATCTCGGCAATTGGGAATGGCTGCTGCAGTCGGTGACCCTGGAGCTCGGGTACCCCGTGGATGCCGCCTACAAACCGCTGCACGATCCGTGGGCGGAACGTCTGGCGCTCGAGATCCGCTCGCGCTTCGGCGCGCGCCTGGTGCCGGCGAAGGATCTGCTCATCGATCACCTGCGGCGGCACAAAATCGTGCGCGCCCTGGCGATCAATGCCGATCAGGCGCCGATGTTGACCGAGAAACGCCACTGGAGCCGTTTCCTCGGCCAGGACACCGCCTTCTATGTCGGCGCGGAACAGATCGCACGCGCGGCCCGGCTGCCGGTCATCTACGCGGTGATGCGCCGCGTCCGCCGCGGTCATTACCAGGTTCAGATGACGCGCCTATGGGATGGGCGCGAGGTCACCGAGCCCGGCGACATCACCGAGCGCTACGCGCGCGCCTGCGAGGCGGACGTGCTCAGGAGTCCGGCGGATTGGGTATGGAGCTACCGCCGCTGGCGACTCAAGAAGCCGCTGTATGAGGCCGATTGAGCGGGGCCGATTGTGAGCGGGGCTGATGGTACGGGGCTGATGGTACGGGGCTGATGGTACGGGGCTGATGGTACGGGGCGGTCAGCCGGCGGCCAGCTTCGTCTCCAGATGGTTCGTCAGCTGTGCAATGGTGGGGTAATCGAACAATTCGGTCAGATCGACCACGCCGGGGAATTCCCGGTCGATGTTTTCGTGGATCTCGATGAGCTTGAGCGAACTGACGCCGATCTCGAACAGATTGTCGTTGACGCCGATGTGTTTGCCCGGCAGCGCTGTCTCGCAGATCGTCTGCAGACGCGCCTCCAGGCCGGAGGCGGACAACCGGCCGGTGCCGGCGCCTGAGGCACGCAATGCCTCCAATTGGCCGAGCTCGGCGTCGAACTCACCGTCCAGGAGTGCCGTTTCGAGCAGGTGACGCTGCACCTTGCCGCTGGTGGTCTTCGGGATGCGTTTCACGGGCACCACCTGCGCCACCTCGAGCCCGGTGTGTTCATTGATCAAGCGCGCGACCGCGGCGGCCGTCGGCACAAACCCCTCCATGTCGGCCCGGTGCAGCACGAACACCACCAGCTCCTCCCCCCGGCTGCCGGGTCTCGTGACCCCGGCCACCACCACCTTGCCGAGTTCCAGGCCGGGCGCGCGCTGCGCAATGTTCTCCAGGTCGTACGGATAGTAGTTCTGGCCGTTGACGAAGATGATCTCCTTGCTGCGCCCGGTGATGTACAGATCCCCCTCGTACATCACGCCGAGATCGCCGGTGTCGACCCAGCCTGCGGCGTCGATGGCGAGCGCAGTGGCCCCCGGGTCGCCCACGTAGCCGCGCGTCACGCTCGCGCCGCGGATCAGTATGTGGCCGACGCGGCCGTCGGGCAGGGCGGTGCGGGCATCGTCGGCGATGCGCAGCTCCGTGTTGGGCACGACCCGGCCGACGCAGATGAGCTCGAGCGCATCGCGGGCCTCGGCCGGATTGAGCTCGATCGAAGCGCCCACATTCAGCCTGTGACGGTTGACGCGGATCCAGCGGAATTCCGCGCCGAGCTGCGGCAGCGTGACCGCGAGCGAGGCCTCCGCCAGGCCGTACACCGGATACATCGCACGTCGCTTCAGCCCGGTGTAGGCCAGCCGGGTCATGAATTCATTGCACAGTTCCACCGAGATGGGTTCGGCGCCGTTGTAGATCAGCCGCACCCGTGAAAGATCCAGGTCCTCCAATCGCCGCTCGCCGAGCACCTTGAGGAAGTGGCGGTAGCCGAAGTTCGGTGAGCAGGTGATGGTGACCTGCTTCTTGGAAGCAAGCTGCATCCACAGCAGCGGCCGGCGGACGAACAGTTCAGTCGGCATCAGATTGACGTGCACGCGATTGGCGAACTGCATCAGGTAGAAGCCGATCAATCCCATGTCGTGGGTCAGCGGCATCCAGCTCAGCGAGACGTCCTCATCGTTGAACTTGTCGACCGCGGTAGAACCCTGGGTATTGGCGACCAGGTTGCCGTGGGTGAGCATGACGCCCTTCGGTTCGCTGGTCGATCCGGAGGAGAATTGAATGAAGGCGAGATCATCGGCGGCGGGTCTGTGCAGCCTGCCGGGCTTCGAGACATCGGTGATGGTCTCGACCAGAAAGCTGCGCGCCTTGAGTTCCGCGAACAGCCCCTCCTCGCCGACCTGTGAGGCGAGCGTCTGCAGGCGCTCGAGATTCCTGGCATCGGTGTACAGCAGCGGCTTGCCGAGCTTTCGCGCCACGCGCAGCAATTTGTGGCGGTGCTCGTCGCTGATGCCGACCGCCAGCGGCACGGGTGTGATGCCGCCGCACACGGCCGCCCAGAAGGCATCCAGAAATTGCTCGTTGCTGCTCAGGAAGATGATCACCTGATCGCCTCGCTGTGCGCCCATGGCCTGCAGGTGATAAAGAATGCCGAGCGCGCGCGCATGGACCTCGCCGAAGGACACCCGTCGCTCCAGATTCTCGCCCTCGATGTAGCACACGTCGCGATCGACCGTGCGGTTGTTTTCGAGGATGTCAACCAGGGTCGTATACGTCATCGAGTCTTCACCGTCATCATGAGGTTGGTGCGGGGGCGCAGATTGATCTGCGCCTCGAGTTCGATCGGATCGTCGGTTGCCCGCGTCAGGCTGAAGCGCGAGGTCATCTTCTGCAGATGGACCAGCATCTCGAACATCGCGAGGTTCTCGCCGATGCAATGGCGCGGTCCGACTGCGAAGGGGATGTACGCGAAGCGGTGGCGCTCTTCGGCATCGGCGACGGCGAAGCGCCCGGGTTTGAACATCTCCGGCTCATCCCAGAACGACGGGTGCCGATGCACCAAGTACGGTGAAATGAACACATCGGTACGTGCTGCGACGGGGAATCCGCCGAGTTCGTCATCCTCGAGAGTGCGCCGCGTGATCAGCCACCCCGGCGGATAAAGCCGCAGCGCTTCCTGCAGCACCTGATGCGTGTAACCCAGCGATTCGGCGGCATCCAGCCCGAGGTTGCCAGCGGGCGTGCGGTCGGCCTCGGCCTGCAGGGCGGCGGCCACCTCCGGATGTTGGCTGATCAGGTACCACGCCCAGGTCAATGCCGCGGCGGTGGTTTCGTGTCCGGCCACGATGAGCGTCATGACTTCGTCGATCAGGTCGCGTTCGCCCATCGGTTCGCCGCTGTCGCGATCGCGCGCCGCCATCAGCATGCCGAGGAAGTCGGCGTGCTGCGCCGATTCCCGGCGCCGCCGCTGCACGGTTTGCGCCACCAGGCGCGTCAGCGAGCGGAATTTGTAGGCGAACTTCAGATCCCGTGCCGGCTCCTTCGCCACCACCTCGAAGGGATTGGCCCCGATCTGCGTCTCCAGTCGCTCGAGATCATCGCCGAAAATCGAGCGAAGCACGATCCGCAGCGTCATGGCGCTCACGTCGTCGGTCAGGTTGACCGGTTCCTTGCGTGCGGCCATCTCCTCCCAGCGCACGGCGTATTCCTCGTTCACCTGCGCGATCAGCGCGGCAAAGCCGTCGATGACGCGGCGGTGAAACGCCGGCTGTATCATGCGCCGCTGGCGCCGCCACAGGTCGCCCTCGCTGGTCATGATGCCGTTGCCGAGCAGGATCTTCACCCGATCCATGCCCTCACCCTTGGTGTAGTTACGGTGATTGCTGAGCAGCACCCGCTTGACGTCGTCGGGATGGTTGATGACGTAGATGAACATGCCCTTGCGCGGCGCAAAGACCCGATAGACGTCGCCGAACGCGGCGACGTAGCCGCGCATTTTCTCGAGCGAGTCGTCGCTCACGCCGAGATCGTAGCCATCCGTCGGGCCGGGGGGTATCGCGCTGCCAGGCATGCGCGAATTGTAACCCAGCCGCCCAGCCCGGGCCGCCCGTTGGCGGCTATTGCGCCATTACACGCTTATCCCGACAATGCCGGGCGTGCCAAACGAGAGCGACGAGCCGCACGGCGGCGGTCTTCGCAACACCATCTACCAGCAGCAGACCCGCTCCGGCCGGCGGTTGACGCGCGGCCGGCTGCTGCTCTACCGCGCGGCGCTGCCGGTGGTGCTGCTCCTGATCCGCCTGGTGTGGCATTGGTCGCGGATCGTGCGCATCGAGGGATCGGATCGAATCACCGAGTCGCTGCGGCGCGCACCGTCGTTCATTCCCGTTTACTGGCATCAGCATCAGCTGTTTTGCGCCAAGCAGCTGCTGCAGATGCGCGCGGCCGGCGTCAAATTGGGCCTGCTGATCAGTCCATCGGTGGACGGTGAGTTCGGCGCCATGCTGTTTCGCCGGCTGGGTGCGCAGGTGATCCGCGGTTCATCGACTCACACCGGGGCGCGCACACTGCGGGATTTCTACCAGGCACTCACCCGGGAGGGCATCTCGCCGGTGATCACGCCCGATGGCCCACGCGGCCCGGTCCACAAATTCAAGCCGGGTGCGGTGCTGCTGGCGCAGCTGTCGCAGCGTCCGATCATTCCGCTGGCGTTCGCCGCCTCACATGCCTGGCACATCGGCTGGGACCGATTCGTGCTGCCGTTGCCTTGGGCGCGGGTGGCCATCGTGATCGGCGAGCCGGTATACATCGCCAAGGGTCTCGATGCGGCCGGCGTCGTACGCACGCAGCTCGATCTGGAGCAGCGCTTGCGCGAGCTCGCCGACACGGCGCGCGCTGCGCTTGCGCGGTAGGCGTGGGCTTCCCTGACCAGCACTGTAGGCAATCCCCGACAATACAAGTGCTTACCTTGTAATCCTTACACGTTATGCGAGAATCCCGCCGTAGCTTGACCTTTGCGAGCTGGGAAACGTGTGATGCATTCGATATGGGATAAGCATCGAAAGGCAAACTATTGACGCATAACCCTAATTCCTCCGCATCGGGTCCTTAAAAAGGCGCATGGCAATAGCTCCGAACGAACCCCGACATCCGGATCTGGCGGCCTCCGACGTACTGTCCGCCCAAACCTGGCCCAGGCGCGGTGTTCGTCCGGTGGTGGGGCTGGACGTGATCTGCATCAAGATCGCGGTGGATTTCCAGACCATGACCCCCGCCACCGCCGCTGCCACCATCGAGGCGAATCTGGAGCTGATGCGCGAGGCGACGCGCGCCGACACCGCGTTTCACATCAAAATCGACGCCGACGGCCTGTACTCGGATATCGCGGTGGCCCGCGGCATGCTGGCGACCGGCACTCCGGAACAGCTGCGCGGCCGCACCCTGGAGTCGCAGCCGTGGTTCAAGTCGCGCTTCGCGCACCTGCGGGTGTCGGAATTCAGGGACACGGCTGATCCGCGCGCCGATCAGGCCGACGATGCCCTCTCGTGGAGCGAACTCGGCATCGGCTCGGTGCTGATGATCGGGTATTTCATCCAGGACCGGCCGGCGGGCGTGCTCGGCATCGCCGGTGCGCGGGCGCGCGATGAGTGGGAGGTTCAGCTTCACCTGATCATGAAGCTGATCGGCACCAGCCTCGCGACCGCCCTCGAGCGCATTGAGACTCAGCTGCAGCTCCGGGATTTGGAGGTGCGCAACGAATTGGCGCTGTACAGCGCCAATGACGGGCTGTGGGATTTCGACACCGCCAACAACCGCGTCTATCTCTCGCCGCGCTGGAAGTCGATGCTCGGCTACGATGAGACCGAAGTGGGGCATGCGCCGGACTGGCGCACGCTGGTGCACTCCGACGACATGTCGCGCGTGCAGGCCGCGATTCGCGATCACGTCGCGGGCAAGACGCCGCTGTTCGAGAGTCTGCACCGCATGCGGCACGCGAGCGGCGAGTGGCGCTGGGTCATCAGCCGCGCCAAGGCCCGGGTCGACGACAAGGGCCGGCTGCTGCGGCTGGTCGGGGTGGAGCTCGACATCACGGAGCGCAAGCTGTACGAGGAGGCGCTGTTTCGGGAGAAGGAAAGCGCGCAAATCACACTGCAGAGCATCGGCGACGGCGTGGTCACCACCGATGCCAAAGGGGTCATCGATTATCTGAATCCGGTGGCCGAGTCCCTCACGGGCTGGCGGCTCGAGGACAGCCAGGGTCGCGCCATCGAGGAGGTGTTCCGCGCCTTTCACGAGGAGACCTGCGAACCGCTCGAGAATCCGCTGAGCGTGGCCATCCGGCGCACCCGCTCGATCAAATCGGTCCGGCCGATGCTGCTCATACGCCGCGACGGCAACGAGCTCTACGTGGAAAGCACGGCTTCGCCGATCCGCGACGGCAGCGGCGCGGTGTCGGGCGGCGTGCTGGTGTTCCATGACGTGAGCGAGGCGCGCGAACTGAACCGGCGACTGAGCTACCACGCGAGCCACGACGTGCTGACCGGGTTCGTCAACCGACGGGAATTCGAAAGCCGCATGGAGCGCGCCCTGAAGAGCGTCAAGGCGCGCGAGACCTCCTATGCGCTTTGCTATCTGGATCTGGACCAGTTCAAGATCGTCAATGACACCTGCGGCCACAGCGCCGGCGATGCGCTGCTCGGTCAGGTGGGTGGGCTGCTCAAATCCAAGGTGCGCTGGCGCGACACGCTGGCGCGATTGGGCGGGGATGAGTTTGCGGTGTTGCTCGAGAGCTGTTCGCTCGATGAGGCCATGCGCACGGCGGAGGCGCTGCGCGAAGCGGTGCGCAATTTCAAGTTCACATGGGAGGAGCGCACGTTCCGGCTCGGCGCCAGCATCGGCGTGGTGCCCATCTCCGCCGACAACGCCGATGTTGCCTCGGTACTGAGCGCGGCGGACAGCGCCTGCCAGGCGGCCAAGGAGGCCGGACGCAACCGCGTCCACAGCTTCGAGGAGAACGACATCGACCTGATGCGCCGGCGACGCGAGATGCAATGGGCGGCGCGCATCAACAACGCACTGGAGGAGGGCCGATTCGAACTGTTCCGCCAGTCCATCCTGCCGCTGCAGCAGCCGGAAGCCGGACTGCACTACGAACTGCTGCTGCGGATGCGCGATGAGACCGGCAAGATCGTCTCACCCGATAATTTCATGGCGGCGGCGGAGCGTTACGGCATCACGCCGAACATCGACCGGTGGGTGATCGAAAACGCGCTGCGCTGGCTGGTTTCCGAGGCGGACGAGCGCGAGAAGCTCGCGATGTGTTCCATCAACCTGTCCGGACAAAGCCTGGGCGATGACAAATTCCTGCCGTACGTCATCGACCAGTTCCGCCACAGCGGCATCGATGCATCCAAGATCTGCTTCGAGATCACCGAAACCGCGGCCATCGCCAGCTTTTCGCAGGCCAACCGCTTCATCCAGGCCCTGAAGGAACTCGGCTGCAAATTCGCGCTCGACGATTTCGGCACGGGCCTGTCCTCGTTCGGCTATCTGAAGCACTTTCCGGTGGATTTCCTGAAGATCGACGGCAGTTTCGTCAAGGAGATCCTGCACGATCCGATCGACCGCGAGATGGTACGCTCGATCAACGAGATCGGGCACCTGACGCACAAGCAGACCATCGCGGAATTCGCGGAGAACGCGGAGATCATCAACATGCTGCGCAGCCTCGGCGTGGACTACGCGCAAGGCTACGGCGTATCCCAGCCGCAGCGCGCGCTCAAGGCCGTCAACATCGCCTGATTTCAGGCCGGCTCGAAGCGCATCGACAGGTCGACGGCGCGAACGTGCTTGGTGATGGCGCCCACCGACACGTAATCGACGCCGGTGTCGGCGATGGCGCGGATGTTGTCGGCGGATATGCCGCCGGATGCCTCGAGCTTCAGGAGCCTGCCGGCGCCGCGGTTGACGGCGACGGCCTCGCGCATTTGCTCGAGCGTGAAATCATCGAGCAGCGCGATGTCGGCGCGCGCGTCGATGGCCTGGCGCAATTCCGCGAGACTCTCCACCTCCACCTCCACCTCGATGGGAAGCTGGCCCGGCGAGCGTGCCGCGGCCACCGCCGCGCCGATCGATCCTGCCGCCTGGATGTGGTTCTCCTTGATGAGGATTCCGTCAAACAGGCCGATGCGGTGATTCCTGCCCCCGCCGACCCGCACCGCGTATTTCTGCGCGGTGCGCAATCCCGGCAGGGTCTTGCGTGTGTCGAGCAAGCGGCATGAGGTGTCCTCGATGAGTGCTGCGAGCCGATGCGCCGCCGTCGCCGTGGCGGACAGCAGCTGCAGAAAATTGAGGGCGGTTCGCTCGCCGGTGAGCAGCGCCCGCGCCGGCCCCTGGGCCGTGAACAGCCGCTGATCGGCGGGCGCCTCGGCGCCTTCCTCGACATCCCAGGCCAGATGTACCCGGGCATCAAGGGCCGCGAAGATGGCTTCCACGTAGGGCCGTCCGCAGATCACGGCGCGCTCGCGGGTGATCACGATGGCCCGGCTGAGGCGGTCCGCGGGCACGAGGGCGGCCGTCAGATCGCCGCTGCCGATGTCCTCGGCCAGCGCCCGCTCGACCTGCTGCGGCAGGTCGGCGGGAACCGGTACGTTCAGAGCGGCAATCCGTGCGACGGGCCGATCATGCACATGAGCATTGGAATGGAGAGCAGAAAATTCGTGCGCGAGGCGAGCAGGGCAACCTTGCGCGCCGCCGCCTTTTGCTCGTCGGTGGCGCTCACGAAGCCGAGGATCTTCTTCTGATTGGGCCAGATAAGCACCCACACGTTGAACAGCATGATGGTGCCCAGCCAGGCGCCGATGCCCATGATGACGTTGGCGCGGGCCACCGGGTGATCGAGCAGTCCGAAGGTAAAGGCGGAAACAAAGCGGCCGTGGGTCTGCGAGAGCAGCCAGGCGCCGAACAGCCAGGTAGCGAGCGCCGACCAGCGAAACCACAACAGAGCGCGCGGCGCGATGTATTTGTTGACGCCGGCGCCGCCCGGACCGCCCTTGTCGGCCGCCGCGGCGGCCAGGCCCGGGGTCTGCACCGCATTGAAGTAGTACAGCAGACCGATCCAAAAAACGCCCGAGATGATGTGCAGCCAGCGGGTCAGGCTCGCGAGCGAATAGGCGTTGAAAGTGACGCCGCCGTCGATCAATATGGCGATCACCAGCGAGGCCGCGAAGCCGATGATCAGCGGCCATTTTACGGTCAATAAGGGGTTCATTCTGAATTTCTCCTGACAAGAGGGCTATTGGCCCGATACGGCCGCTGCGCGGATCGTGCGTTGCGGCGACCTGGAAGAATAGGGGACTGACCCCAATAATTCAATTATGTCAGACCCGCCACCGGCGTCTCCCTGCATCAATATTTGCACCTTGGACGAACACGGGTATTGTCATGGCTGTTATCGTACGATCCAGGAAATCGCGAATTGGTCGCTCATGACGAGCACGGAGCAGCGTGCCCTGCTGCTGGACCTGGAACGGCGGGCCGGGGGGCGGGCGCCGCGGGAAACGCACAATACTTCTGGAGATATTTGACAATGGACGCAATTGAACGGATCAAGACCCAACTGTCGGCGGCGCCGGTGGTGCTGTACATGAAGGGCACACCGGATTTTCCGCAATGTGGCTTTTCGGCGCAGACCGTTGGTGCACTGCGTGCGTGCAAGGCCAAGTTCGCGCACGTGAACATATTCGAGGATCCGGAGGTTCGTGAGGCGCTGAAGAGCTACTCGAACTGGCCGACCTTCCCGCAGTTGTACGTGAACGGCGAACTGGTGGGCGGCTGCGACATCACGCTGGAAATGTACAAAAGCGGCGAACTCAAACAGCTCCTGACCGAGGCGGGCGCCGCTTAGTCGCCGGCCGGCGGCTCGGGCTCGGTCTCCGATTCGAGCGGGCCCATGGCGGCCAGACGCCGGCGGCTTGCCTCGAATACGCCCTGGAACTGATTGCAGACCGTGCAGAACAGATCCGCCGTCCGCTCCGCGTCGTAGGCCGCGGAATGGGCGCTGGCGGTGTCCCACTCCAATCCGGCCGCCAGCGTCGCGCGCATCAGCACCGTCTGGCCGAAGGCGACTCCGCCGAGCGTCGCGGTATCGAAGCTCGAGAAGGGATGGAAGGGATTGCGCTTGAGCTGGGTGCGCAGCACCGCGGCATTGAGGAAATTCAGGTCGAAGAACGCATTGTGCCCCACCAGCACCGCGCGGGTGCAGTCCGCGGCCCGGACGGCATTGCGCACCTCGCGGAAAATGCGCTGCAGCGCGTCGGCCTCCGGAATCGCCGGCCGCAGCGGATGGTGCGGATCGATGCCGTTCACCGCCAGCGAGGCGGCCTCCATGTTCGCACCGGGAAACGGGGCGACGTGATAGCGGAAGGTGTCGCCGCGCGCAAGGCTGCCGTCGCTGCGCATCTCCAACAGCACCGCGGCTATCTCCAGGAGCGCGTCGGTTTGCGGATTGAAACCGCCCGTCTCCACATCGACGACCACCGGTAGAAAGCCGCGAAAGCGCGTCGCGAAGGTGATCGGAGGAAGCTGGGTCACGGCGCGTCCGGCCGTGCCAGGCGCCACTGTACGAACTCCCCGGCGCGGTACGGCACGACGCTGCCGCCGGCGAAATCAATCGTCGCCGGAACCCGCCACGGCTGCCGGGCGAGGGTCAGAGTCTCGCGGCTGCGCGGCAGGCCATAGAAGTCCGCGCCGAAGTGACTTGCGAACGGCTGCAGCCGGTCCAGGCGGCCGGCGGCTTCGAAGGCCTCCGCGTACAATTCGAGCGCGGCGTTCGCCGTGAACATGCCGGCGCAGCCGCAGGCGCTCTCCTTCGTGGCGCGCTCGTGTGGCGCGCTGTCGGTGCCGAGGAAGAAGCGCGGATCGCCGCCGGTCGCCGCTGCTACCAATGCCTGGCGGTCCGATTCGCGCTTGAGGATCGGCAGGCAATAGAAGTGCGGGCGGATACCGCCGGCAAAGATGGCATTGCGGTTGTGAAGCAGGTGCTGCGGCGTGATCGTCGCGGCGACCCCGGCGCGGGCGCCGCGCACGAATTCCACGGCGCGCGCCGTGGTGATGTGCTCGAGCACCAGCTTGAGCGAGGGATAGCGCCCGATCAGCGGCTCGAGGCAGGTATCGATGAAATGCGCCTCGCGGTCGAATACATCCACCTCCTCGCCCACCGATTCGCCGTGCACCAGCAGCGGCATGCCGATGTCCTGCATGCGCATCAGCACCTCGTGCACCCGGCCCAGATCCGTCACGCCGGAATCCGCATACGTGGTGGCGCCCGCAGGATAGAGTTTCACGCCATGCACGAATCCGGCAGCCCGCGCCCGATCGATCTCATCGGCAGGGGTGCCATCCGTCAAATACAGGGTCATCAACGGTTCGAAACGGCTGCCGGGCGGCAGCGCGGCCTGAATCCTGCGGCGATAGGCGCCGGCCAGCTCGGTGGTGGTGATGGGCGGTTTGAGATTCGGCATCACGATCGCGCGCCCGAAGCGCTCGGCCGTGAAGCCGACCACCGAAGCCATGGCGGCGCCGTCGCGCAGGTGCACGTGAAGATCGTCGGGACGCTGCAGGGTGAGCGTGGTCATGCGCGCTTGTGCGGCGGCGGCCATCCCCGGCGCAGCAATTCCACCGTATAGCGCACGCCGAATCCCGTGATATCCGTGCCGATGTGCGCGAGCCCGCCGCTGCGCATGCCGGCCGCCAGGTCCAGATGCAGCCAGGCGATGTCCTTCGGAACGAAGCGGTTCAAGAAGCGCGCTGCCAGGATGTGATCGCCCTTGCCGTCGACGGCGCATTGCATGACATCGGCGATGGAGCTGTCCAGGTCGGTGTCGTAATCCGCGTCCATCGGAAAGCACCAGACCCGTTCCCCGCTGCTCCTGCCCGCCGCTTCGATCAAGTCGCGCTCCTCGAGCCGGTTGGTGAAGGCGCCGCTGTAGCGCTCGGTGAGCGCGTACACGCACGCTCCGGTGAGGGTGGCATAATCGATGATGGCCCGGGGTTTCTTCTCCGCCGCCAGGCTGAGCGTATCGGCGAGCACCATGCGGCCCTCGGCATCGGTGTGGATCACCTGGATGGTCGAACCGTTGCGCGCGCGCACCACATCCTGCGGCTTGTAAGCGAGGGGACCGATCCGGTTCTCCGTGATCGCCAGCCAGCAGTCGACCGCCAGCGGCGAGCGCAGCGCCTGCAGTGCGTACAGGCTGCCGACCGCGACCGCGCTGCCCTCCATGTCCGTGTGCATATCGAGCATGCCCTTGTGGGGTTTGAGGTTGGTGCCGCCGGTGTCGAAGCAGATGCCCTTGCCCACCAGGCTCACGGCGGGCGCGGCGGCGCCGCGCGGCCGGTAGCACAAGCGCACGATGCCGGCATCACGGGTGGCATTGCCGCGCGCCACGGCGAGAAAGGCGCCGGCGCCGAGGCGCCTGAGTTGTGCCTCGCCGTAGAACTGGAATGTCAATTTCAGCCGGCGGGCCAGATCCCGCAGCAGCCGCCGGTAGCCGCGCGCATCCAGGTGATTCGGCGGCAGCGCCGTGAGCCAACGCGCGAGATTGTTGCCGGCGGCCGTCGCCATAACCCGGTCCAGATCCGGCAATGCGCTGGAGGTGGCCACATCGATGCGCGCGAGCCGGGTTCGCGCGGCGGGCCGGCTCTTGAACGATGCCAGGCGAAATGCGGCCGCCTGCAGTGCGGCAAGGGTTGCGCCGAGGGCCTCGCGGCCGGCCTCGGCGCCGCAGTCCCGTTCCCACAGCAGCACCGATTCCGGGTCTGTCTCCAGGGCCGCGCGCGCCAGCTTGCCGGCCGCCTGCAGGCGTTCGAAGGTGCCGGCCTGCCGGGCCACGAAGCCGACCACCAGCAGTGTTTGGGCGTTCGCACCGACTCGCGCGCTGATGGAGTCGCCTGGCTTGCGGCCCTTGCGCAGATACAGATTTCGCAGCAGCGCACCGTGCGGCAGAGCCGCCCAGAGCGCCGCGCGCGGCTCGACGGGCAACAGCAGAATGGATGCGCCGTAGCGCGAGAGTTTGGCCGCCGTCGGGCGTCCGCCGAGCCGCCGCAGCGGCGCTATCAATGATCCCAAGGGCAAGCGAATCGGCATATCATTGAACCGCAAGCAGATCCCTTGCTTGACCGTGAAAAACCAAACCCCGAAGATGGCGCCGGCTCAAAACGTAGTGGCAGTTCGCGCATCGGCGCTGTAACGTGCTCGGCATCTTAACAGGACAGGCAGGCATGTGCATGAGCGCATACTCTTTTCAGGTTCTCCCATGACGCAGCAATCGCCGTTCGAGGACATCGATCCGATCGAGACGCATGAATGGCTGGAGTCGATCGAGTCCGTGATGCGCGCGCAGGGGCCCGAGCGCGCGCATTTTTTGCTTGAGAAACTCGTGGATTTCACGCGCCGCTCCGGAGCCTACCTCCCCTTCAAGCCGAACACCGCTTATCTGAACACGATCGCCAAGGCGCAAGAGCCCGAATATCCCGGCGATCGATCCCTGGAGCGGCGCAATGAAGCCTACATCCGCTGGAACGCCATGGCCATGGTGGTGCAGGCCAATCGCGTGAACACCGAGTACGGCGGCCACATCGCCACCTATGCATCGGCCGCCACGCTGTACGAGGTGGGATTCAACCACTTCTGGCGGGCACGCAGCGAATCCTTTCCCGGCGACATGGTGTTCATCCAGGGGCATTCGAGCCCCGGCATCTACGCTCGCGCCTATCTCGAGGGCCGGCTCGACGAGAACCAGCTGCTGCGCTTTCGCCGGGAGGTGGGGGGCGGCGGACTGTCCTCCTATCCTCATCCGTGGCTGATGCCGGCCTTCTGGCAGTTTCCGACGGTCTCCATGGGGCTCGGCCCGATGACGGCGATTTTCCAGGCGCGCTTCGTGCGCTACCTGGAGCATCGGGGCATCGTGCCCGTCACCGACCGCAAGGTGTGGGCCTTCCTTGGCGACGGCGAGATGGATGAGCCCGAATCGATGGGCGCATTGACGATGCCGGTGCGCGAGAAGCTCGACAATCTCATTTTCGTCATCAATTGCAACCTGCAGCGGCTCGACGGACCCGTGCGCGGTAACGGCAAGATCATCCAGGAACTCGAGGCCGCGTTTCTCGGCGCCGGCTGGAACGTCATCAAGGTGCTGTGGGGTTCGCGCTGGGATCCGCTGCTCGAACGCGACCAGAAGGGGCTCCTCAAGCGCCTGATGGAAGAGTGCGTGGACGGCGAGTACCAGAATTTCAAATCCAAGGGCGGCGCGTACACCCGCGAGCATTTCTTCGGCAAGTACCCCGAATTGAAGGAGATGGTCGCCAACATGTCCGACGACGAGATCTGGCGCCTGAACCGCGGCGGCCATGATCCGCAGAAGGTGTTTGCCGCCTACTCCGCCGCGACGGCGAACAAGGGCTCGCCCACGGTCATTTTGGCGAAGACCGTCAAGGGCTTCGGCCTCGGCAAGGCCGGAGAGGGGTTCAACTCCGCACACCAGCAGAAAAAAATCGGCGACGACTCGCTCAAGGATTTTCGCGACCGCTTCAATATCCAGATCTCCGATGAGGACATCACCCAACTGGCGTTTCGCAAACCCGCCGCGGACAGCGAGGAGATGCGCTACCTGCAAGCAAGGCGCAAGGAACTTGGCGGCTACCTGCCGGCGCGCAACTCCACCGCGCCGCCCCTGGTGGTACCCCCGATCGAGGCGTTCAGCGCGCTGCTCGAGGGCACCGACGGCCGCGACATCTCCACCACCATGGCGCTGGTGCGAATTCTCACCACGCTGGTCAAGGACAAGAACATCGGCAAGCACATCGTGCCGATCGTGCCGGACGAGGCGCGCACCTTCGGCATGGAGGGCATGTTCCGGCAGATCGGCATTTACTCCTCGGTGGGCCAGCTGTACACGCCGCAGGACGCCGACCAGCTCATGTTCTACCGCGAGGACAAGCAGGGACAGATTCTCGAAGAGGGCATCAACGAGGCGGGCGCCCTTTGCTCCTGGATCGCCGCTGCCACCGCGTATGCCAATCATGGCGTGAGCATGGTGCCCTTCTACATCTACTACTCCATGTTCGGATTCCAGCGAGTCGGGGACTTCATCTGGGCTGCCGGTGACAGCCAGGCACGTGGTTTTCTGATCGGCGGAACGGCGGGACGCACCACCCTCGCGGGCGAAGGGCTGCAGCATCAGGACGGCCACAGCCAGCTGGTGGCGACCACGGTGCCGAACTGCGTCGCGTACGACCCGACCTTCGCCTACGAATTGGCGGTGATCGTGCAGGATGGCATGCGCCGCATGTACCAGGACCAGGAGAACGTGTTCTATTACATCACCTGCATGAACGAGAACTACCCGCACCCGGCCATGCCGGCTGGTGTGGCGCAGGGCATCCTGAACGGCATGTATCTGCTGCAAATCGGCGGACGCGGCAAGGTGCGTGTGACGCTGTTCGGCTCCGGCACCATCCTGCGCGAGGTGCAGGCGGCCGCGGAGCTGCTCGAACGGGACTATGGGGTGCCCGCCGACGTCTATTCGGTCACCAGCTTCAGCGAGCTGCGCCGCAATGCGCTGGAAATCGAGCGCTGGAACATGCTGCATCCGGGTGAAGCGCGCCGTCAGAACTACATCCAGCAGGCGCTCGCCGACCGCGAGGGCCCGTTCATCGCCGCCACCGATTACATGAAGACCGTGCCGGATCAGATCCGGCAATGGATTCCGGGGCGTTATGCCGTGCTCGGAACGGACGGCTATGGGCGTAGCGATTCGCGCGCCGAGCTGCGCCGCTTCTTCGAGATCGACCGCCATTATGTGGTGGTCGCGGCGCTCAAGGCGCTGGCGGACGACGGCAAAATAGAAAAACAAACGGTCGTCAAGGCGATTCAGACCTTCGGCATCGACCCGGAAAAACCCAATCCCCTGTCCGTCTAGGCGAGCGCTGTGGCAGTACCCATCGAAGTATTGGTTCCCGACATCGGCGGTTTCAAGGACGTCAACGTCATCGACGTCCTGGTCAGCGACGGCCAGCGGGTTGAAAAGGAAACCCCGCTGATCACCATCGAGACGGAGAAGGCCGCCATGGACGTGCCGGCGCCGGCCGCCGGACGGATTGCGCAGGTCAAGCTCAAGCGCGGCGACAAGGTCTCGCAAGGCTCGGTAATATTGCTGCTCGAGGCGTCCGATGCACCCGCCGGTGCTGCACCTGCTGAGGCTGTGCCGGCCGCTGCGCCGCCTGCCGTGCCTGCGGCGAGCGCCGCCCCGGCCGCCCCTGCCGCCGCAGCTGCGCCGGCCGGCAGCGCGGCACCGGCGGCGCCGATGCCGGCAGCCATGCCGGCAGCCATGCCGGCCGGTGCTGCCATTGACGAGGCAGGTTTTTCCAAGGCGCACGCCAGCCCGGCGGTGCGCAAATTCGCCCGCGAACTCGGTGCCGATCTCGGCCGGACTACGGGCAGCGGACCGAAGGGACGGATCACCGTCGATGACGTGAAGGCCGCGGTCAAGCGCATCTTGACGACGCCGGCGCCGCCGGTGTCCGCACTGCCCCGGGTGCCGGAGGTGGATTTCGCAAGATTCGGACCGGTCGAGGTCAAGCCGCTGTCGCGCATCCAGCGCATTTCTGGCGCCCGGCTGCAGGCGAGCTGGATCAATCTGCCGCACGTGACCCAGCAGGAGGAGGCCGACGTCACCGAACTCGAGGCCACGCGCGAGACGCTGAAGAAACTGGCGCCCGACGGCGTGCGCCTCACGCCGCTCGCGTTCATCGTCAAGGCCTGCGTGGCGACGCTGAAGGAATTTCCGCGCTTCAATGCATCGCTCGATGCGGCGGGCGAGAATCTGGTCTTCAAGAGATACTTCCACATCGGCTTCGCCGCCGACACACCCCAAGGCCTGGTGGTGCCGGTCATCCGCGATGCAGATCGCGGCAGCCTGTTCGACATCGCGCGCGCGCTCGGTGCGCTCTCGGAGAAAGCGCGCGCCGGCAAGCTGACGGCGCTCGAGATGCAGGGCGGATCATTCACCATCTCGAGTCTGGGCGGGATCGGCGGAACCGCGTTCACGCCCATCATCAATGCTCCGGAGGTCGCCATTCTGGGGGTGTCGCGTTCGACGAACCGGCCGGTGTGGCAGAACGGGTCGTTCGTCCCGCGATTGATGCTGCCGTTGTCCCTGTCCTATGACCATCGCGTCATCGACGGTGCGGAGGGTGCGCGCTTCATCGTGCATCTCGCCAAGGTGCTCGCCGATCCGCGGTCACTGCTATGAGCATCGTGGAGGTCCGGGTGCCCGATCTCGGGGACTCCAAGCACGTCAGCGTGGTCGAGGTCCTGGTCAAGAGCGGCGCAGCGGTGGGCATCGAGGATCCGCTGATCACGCTCGAAACTGAAAAGGCGACGATGGATGTGCCTTCGCCGGTGAGCGGCGTGATCGCGTCCATCGCCGTCAAAAAAGGCGACGAGGTGTCCGCCGGCACGGTGATTGTCACGGTGCAGGTGTCCGAGGGCGCCCAGGCCAGCGCGCCCGCCGCCACCGCGCCCGTCGCAAGCGCGCCTGCCGCCACGCCCGCCGCCACCGCGTCAGCCGCCACCGCGTCAGCCGCCGCCGCGTCAGCCGCAACCGCGTCAGCCGCCGCCGCGTCAGCCGCAACCGCTGCAGCGGCAGCAACGGCTGCTGCGGCCGCCAGGGGCCCCTCGGCGACCGCGACGCCTCCCGACGGGGCGCTTGATCTGGTGGTGCTGGGCGCCGGGCCCGGCGGCTACACGGCCGCTTTTCGCGCCGCCGACCTCGGACTCAAGGTGACGCTGGTCGAGCGCTGGCCCATCCTCGGGGGAGTGTGCCTGAACGTGGGTTGCATACCGTCCAAGGCGCTGCTGCATGCGGCCAAGGTGGTGGAGGACGCCGAGGACATGGCCGGCTGCGGCATCGAATTCGCGCCCCCGAAGATCGATCGCGACGGCCTGCGCGCCTGGAAGAACCGTGTGGTGAGCCGCTTGACGAACGGCCTGTCGGTGCTCGCCAAACAACGCAAGGTGGCGGTGGTGCGCGGCGAGGCCAGGTTCGTCGGTCCGTATTGCCTGCAGGTGCAGACCGCCGAGGGCGTCAAGCGGCTGGATTTCAAGCAGTGCATCATCGCGGCCGGATCCGAGTCGGTGCGTTTGCCCGGACTGCCGGATGACCCGCGCGTGATCGATTCCACCGGCGCACTCGAGTTGCCCGAGTGCCGGCGGCTGCTGGTGATCGGCGGCGGCATCATCGGCCTGGAGATGGCCTGTGTGTACGACGGGTTGGGATCGCAGGTCACGGTGGTCGAACTCAGCGACGGATTGATGCCCGGCACCGACCGTGATCTGGTGCGTCCGCTGCAAAAGCGCATCGAGAAACGCTATGCCCGCATCTTGTTGGGCACCCGGGTCAAATCGCTGCAGGCGCTTCCTGAGGCTCTGCGCGCCACTTTCGAAGGCCCCGATGCGCCCGAGCCGCAGGATTTCGACCGCGTCCTGGTCGCCGTCGGGCGCAGAGCCAATGGCCTCGCCATCGATGCCGCCGCCGCCGGTGTCGCCGTCGACGCGCGCGGCATCATCGCCGTGGACAAGCAGATGCGCACCAATGTCGCGCATATATTCGCCATCGGCGACATCGCCGGGGCGCCGATGCTGGCGCACAAAGCGACGCACGAGGCGAAGGTCGCGGCGGAGGTTGCCGCGGGCCACAAGGCCGCATTCGACGCGCGCTGCATCCCGTCGGTGGCTTACACGGACCCCGAGATCGCCTGGGTGGGCGTGACCGAAACCGACGCCAAGGCACGCGGTCTCGACGTCGGCAAAGCGGTTTTCCCGTGGGCCGCCAGCGGGCGCTCGCTCGCGCTCAATCGCGATGAAGGCTTCACCAAGCTGCTGTTCGACAATCAGACCCGGCGCATCGTCGGTGGCGGCATCGTCGGCAGCAACGCCGGCGAATTGATTGCCGAGGTTGGACTGGCCATCGAGATGGGCGCCGATGCCGCCGACATCGGCCTGACCGTGCATGCTCATCCGACGCTGTCGGAGACGGTGGCCATGGCGGCCGAGGCCTTCGAAGGGACGCTGACCGACCTTTACATGCCCAGGCGCTGAGGTTGCGGGACGGCGGCGGGGCGGTGCGATGCCGGCGGCGCCACGGACCGGCTCACTTGGCGGCGGTGCAATTCTTCACATAGGTGTCGCGCACGGCGCCCACCAGCTTCTTCGCCTTGGCATCCTTCAGACACGCCGTTCGCTTGGCATGCTTGGCGGCCGCATCGCCCGCGGGCGTGGAGGGCGGCGGCGGCGGTGCCTTGGGCACGCCGATATCAGCGGCTGCCATCCGCGGTGCTCCCATGATCACCGCCAGGCAGATGCACAAACTCATCGCAGCAATTCTGAAGCGCACGCCATTCTCCTGCCGACAGTGCGCAGCATAGCGCCTACTGGCCGCCGAACCCCGGGAGGAGCGGATGAAAATTGCTTAATCCTGCCGCGACAATCGGCTGCGCAGCAGCGCCAGATAGTCGCGCTCCTGCGGTGGCCGACCGGTGAGCTGCGCGCGGCGCAGCGTCTCGCCGAGCGCGTGCATGAGTTCGTGCTCGGCCGCATGCGAATCCAGGTGCGTTGCCTGCAGACGGGCCTGCAGGTCGCGGATACCGGGCGGACGATCGATGGACAGCTGCTCGCGCACGGCGATGTGCAGTCCCATGTGCAAGTACGGATTGTGCGCCGGATCCGCACCCGCCGGCTCCGTGGCAACGCCGGCAGGCGCCTCGATGAGGGAATGAAACTCCGGATGCAATTCGATCACGTCGGTGATCATCGCCTCGAGTGCCGTGAGAATCGTGCCCGCCGCGCGCTTGCGCCACGCATCCGTGTAGGCGTGGCGCAGCTCCTCGCGCCCCGGTCCGGCGAACGCGGTCACGGTGGCTCAGCTCGCGTCTTGCGCCGGTACTCGCACAGATCGGCGATCAGGCATTGCGGGCACAAGGGATTGCGCGCCCTGCAAACATAGCGGCCGTGCAATATCAGCCAGTGATGCGCACCGAGTCGGAATTCCGGCGGCACGAATTTCATCAACTTGTCCTCGACCTCCCGCACCGTTTTGCCGGGCGCGATGCCGGTCCGGTTGGCGACGCGGAATATGTGGGTGTCGACGGCAATGGTGGCCTCGCCGAATGCCGTGTTCAAGATCACGTTGGCGGTCTTGCGGCCGACGCCGGGCAGCCGTTCGAGTGCTTCGCGGGTCCGTGGCACATCGCCCCCATGCCGCTCGAGCAGCAGGCGGCACGTGGCGATGAGGTTCTTCGCCTTGCCGTTGTACAAGCCGATCGACTTGATGTGGCGCGACAGCCCGGCGACCCCCAGGGCGAGCATGCCGGCCGGAGTGGCGGCGGCCGCGAACAGTCCCGCCGTCGCCTTGTTGACGCTACGGTCCGTTGCCTGGGCGGACAGGATCACCGCCACCAGCAGTTCGAAGGGCGTGCGGAAAGTCAGTTCGGTCCTCGGATCGGGATTGGCCCGCCGCAGCCGCGAAAAAATCTCGTGCCGCTTGGCCGCATTCACGGTCGATCCGCGGCGCCGCGCCCGGCGCCGGCCTTTTTCGCGTCCAGATCGCGCTGGCGTTCCGCCGCCTGACTTTGCAGCCGGGCGCGGTGGGCTTCGAAGCGGGCGCGGTTGCGCAGCGCCTGGTCCGCGGCGGGCGGCGGTGCGGGCCGCAGCTCGATGCAATCGACCGGACAGGGGGCGATGCACAGCTCGCAGCCCGTGCATTGCCAGGCGATCACGGTGTGCAGAAATTTCGCGGCCCCGACGATGGCATCAACCGGGCAGGGCGGCAGGCAGCGGGCGCAGCCGATGCAGCGCGATTCGTCGATCCACGCGACCTGCGGCGGGGCTTCCCTGCCGTTGGCCGGATTGAGCGGTTTCGCCGGCCGTCCGAGCAGTTCGGCGAGCGCGCGTATCGTCGCGCTGCCGCCGGGCGGGCATTGATTGATGTCCGCCTTGCCGCACGCCACGGCTTCCGCATACGGTTGGCATCCCGGGTATCCGCAACGCGTGCACTGGGTCTGCGGGAGCAGCGCGTCGATGCGTGCGGCATCCGTCTGCGCGGCCGCGCCACTCATGTCATTTGACGCGCATGCCGGGGGCGGCGCCCGAATCCGGTGACAACACGAACAGATCCTTGCCGCCGGGGCCCGCCGCCAGCATCATGCCCTGCGAGATGCCGAAGCGCATCTTGCGCGGCTGTAGATTGGCGACCACCACGATGAGACGGCCGACGATGGCCGCAGGCTCGTAGGCGGAGCGGATGCCGGCGAGGATTTCCCGTTCGCCCATCTCGCCGAGGTCCACCTTGAGGCGCAGCAGCTTGTCCGCACCCGCGACCTGCTCGGCAGCGAGTATCCGCGCCACCCGCAAATCGACGCGGCTGAATTCGTCGATCGAAACGGTCGCCGCGCCGTCCGCCACAGGCGCGATGCCGGCCACGGCCGGCGCCCGTGCGGAAGGCGCCGCTGCGGATGGCGCCGCCGCGGATGGCGCCGCCGCGAGTTCGGCAGTCTCGGGTTCGATCAGCCGCGCCACGGCCAGGGGATCCAGGCGGGTCGCAAGCGGCACGTAAGGATTGATCGTGCGGCCGAGCAGCGGCTTGGACGCGTCGTCCCAGGCCCAGGTTTCCTCGCCTAGAAAGCGCCGCGCCTGGACGGCCATCTCGGGCAGCACCGGGGCGAGATAGATCATCAGCGAGCGGAACAGATTCAGGCCCTCGCTGCACACGGCCTGCACCAAGGCGGCCTGTTCGGGCTGCCGGGCGAGAACCCAGGGCTTGCGCTGGTCGATGAATTGATTGGCGCGATCGGCGAGCGCCATGATCTCGCGGATCGCACCGGCGGTATCGCGGGCTTCATAGGCGGCGGCGATCGAGGCGCCGGCATCCGCGAAGGCGCCGAACAGGGCGGGGTCCGCCAGCGTGCCGGCCAGCATCCCATCGGCATTGCGGGAGATGAAACTTGCGCAGCGGCTGGCGATGTTCACCAGCTTGCCGACCAGATCGGCATTGAGCCGGGTCGCGAATTCATCCAGATTCATGTCGATGTCGTCGATGCCGGGACCGAGCTTTGCGGCGAAATAGTAGCGCAGATACTCGGGCGCAAAGGCCTGCAGATAGCGCCGGGCGGTGATGAAGGTGCCGCGCGACTTGGACATCTTCTGGCCGTTGATGGTCACGAACCCGTGTGCGTGCACCGTGGTCGGGCGGCGCATGCCGGCGCCCTGCAGCACGGCGGGCCAGAACAAGGTGTGAAAATACAGGATGTCCTTGCCGATGAAATGGTGCAGCTCGGTGGCGGGGTCCGCGCCGAAGAAATCCTCGAATTTCAAGCCCGTTCGGGCGCACAGCTGGGTGAAGCTCGCCAGATAGCCGATGGGCGCGTCAAACCAGACGTAGAAGAACTTCCCGGGGGCGTCCGGAATTTCAAAGCCGAAATACGGGGCGTCGCGCGAAATGTCCCAATCCCTCAGGCCCTGCGAGAACCACTCACCCAGCTTGCGCGCGACGCTCTCCTGCACGGTGCCGCTGCCGACCCAGGACTTGAGCCGGCCCTCGAAGCCGCTCAGGCGGAAAAAATAGTGCTCGGAATCACGCGCCACCGGGGCCGTGCCGGTGATCACCGATGTGGGATTCTTGAGGTCCGCCGGGGTGTAGGTGGCACCGCACACCTCGCAAGAATCGCCGTACTGATCGACGGCACCGCAATTCGGGCAGGTTCCCCTGACATAGCGATCCGGCAGAAACATGCCGGCCTTCTCATCGTAGGCCTGGCTGATCGTGCGCCGTTCGATGTAATCCGCGGCCCGCAGCGTCCGGTACAGGCTTTCGCACAGAGCGCGGTTCTCCGGCGAATGCGTCGACCCGAAGTTGTCGATTCCGATCAGCATGTCCGCAAGGTCGCGCTTGTGCTCGACGTTGACCTGCGCAATCAGCTGCTCCGCCGTGATGCCCTCCGACTGGGCCTTGAGCATGATGGGCGTGCCATGGGTGTCGTCGGCACAGACGTACCAGCACTCGTGGCCGCGCAGCTTCTGAAAGCGCACCCAAATGTCGGTTTGCACCGCCTCGAGCAGGTAGCCGAGGTGGATGGGGCCGTTCGCATACGGCAACGCGCTGGTCACGAGGATTCGTCGGGGGGCGGTCATGAACGGTTCGATGAGCTACGAGGCTTCTTTGAGGTGCTCGAACTTGTTCTTGTTGATCGCCTTCTTGAAAGCCTCTTTGCCGGTGATTTCACGCCGATCCAGCAGCAGCTGGATCGCCGTGTCCATGGTGCGCATGCCGTGCGCCGAACCGCTCTGCATGGCGTTTTCGAGCTGGTCCATCTTGCCCTGGCGGATCAGATTGGCCACCGCGGGCGTATTGACCAGAATCTCCATGGCCGCGAGCCGCCCTTGCTTGTCCGTCCGCGGAATCAACTGCTGCGAGACGACACCGCGCAGGCTGGTCGAGAGCATGGTGCGTACGTGTGACTGTTTGTCCGCGGGAAACGCGTTGACCATGCGGTCCACGGTGGCCGCGGCGCCGTTGGTGTGCAAGGTGCCCATGACGAGTATGCCCATCTCGGCCGCGGTAACCGCGATGCTCATGGTCTCCAGATCGCGCAACTCGCCCACCAGGATGACATCCGGATCCTCGCGCAACGCGGACATCAGGGCGGATGAGAACGTCGCGGCGTGCACACCGATCTCGCGCTGGCTGATGAGACAGTTCTTGCGCGCGTGCACGAATTCAATTGGATCCTCGATGGTCAGAATATGGCCCTTCACGCGGTTGTTGATGTCATCGATCATCGAGGCGAGGGTGGTCGACTTGCCGGATCCAGTCTTGCCCGTGACGAGGATCAGGCCGTTGGTGGCCCTGCCGAGATTGCGCACCGCCTCCGGCAGATTGAGTTCATCCATGGTGCGCGCGACCGACGGGATGGCGCGAAACACCGCGCCCATGCCGTTCAGCTGGCGCATCACATTGACGCGAAAACGCGCGATTCCGGTGAGGCTGTAGGCGAAGTCGGTGCCGTCCTTGGTTTCGAAGCGGTCGACGGCCGGCTTGGGCATGATTTCGTACAGCGATTTCTTGACGGTTTCCGCATCCAGGGGCTCGCCGCTCAAGGGCATCAATTCGCCGTACAGCCGGATGCGCGCCGGGTCGCCCGCCAGAAAATGCAGATCCGAGCCCTTGCGCTCCACCAGCTGGTTCAAAAAGCTGTCGATGGCCGGCACGGCGACTCAGGTACCCACGGTTTCCGGCTTCGGCAGGATGCCGATGTCGGTGACGAAGCGCTGAAACTGGCGCTTGTCGACAGCGTAAGCGTAGGCGTCGTCCGGATCGACCTCTTTGGCGTTGATGGCGCCGAGCAGCGCCTGATCGAGCAGCTGCATGCCGTAGTCCTTGCCCATCTGCAGCTGGCTGGGAATCTGGTGCGTCTGATCGGTCATGATCAGTTTTGCGATCGCCTTGGTCACCACCATGACCTCGCACACCGCCCGGCGCGCGCGCTGATCCGGACTCTTGACCAGCACCTGGGTGATCACCGCGATCAGGCTCTGGGCGAGGAAGCTCTTGGTCTGTTCGCGCTCCTCGGTGGGCAGGGCGTCGATCACCCGGTCGATGGTCTTGGTGGCGCTGGTGGTGTGCAGCGTGCCGAGCACCAAGTGTCCGGTCTCCGCGGCCGTCATCGCCATGGAGATGGTCTCCGCATCGCGCAGCTCCCCCACCAGGATGACGTCGGGGTCCTCGCGCATGGCGGCACGCACCCCCTCGGCGAACGAGGGCAGATGGGTGCCGAGTTCGCGCTGAATGACCTGGCTACTTTTGCTGCGGTGCACAAACTCAATCGGGTCCTCGAGGCTGATGATGTTGAGCGCCCGCGTCAGATTCAAATAGTCGATCATCGCGGCCAGGGTCGTCGACTTGCCGGTTCCGGTGGATCCGGTCACCAGGATCATGCCCTGATGGTAGTCGCACAGCTTGCGCACGATGGGCGGCAGGCCGAGCTGATCGATGCTCGGCATCTGGACCGGAATCGAACGAAATGCCGCCCCGATGCCCGTCTCCTTGCGGAAGACGTTGACCCGAAAGCGGCCGCCCTCGCTCGAAACATACGAGAAATCAAGGTCGCGTCCGGAGCGCAGTTGATTCAGCTGCGACTGGGTCAATACCTCCGTGATGTACGCCTCGAGTTCGGTCGCCCCCAAATCTCGAAACTTGATGGGCATCAGATCGCCATGCATGCGCAGCATGGGTGGAACGCCCACCGCGAGGTGCAGGTCCGAGCAGCCCTGCGCCAATCCGAGCTTGAGGAAGGCATCGATTCTGGCCATATGGCGCCAAGATTACCTGAAACCGCGGCTACAGGAACTTCTCGAGCGAGAGCCGCAGTTCGTCCATGGTCTGGGCCCGCTTGGTCTTGTCGAGGGACATGCACTTCATGACCAGTTCGTTCAACTCCGGGGGCAGTTCCTTGTTGATGTCGATCGGCGGCCGCGCCTTGCCCTGCACGTGCTGGTACATCACCGACATGTGATCGCCGCGCGAATACGGCGGCACGCCGCAGAACATCTCGTACAGGATCACCCCGAGGCTGTAGATGTCGGCGCGTTCATCCACCTTCTTGCCGAGAATCTGCTCCGGCGCCATGTACTTCGGGGAGCCGATCACGTAACCGGTCTTGGTCAGCTGCGTGTCGCCCTGGCTCTGCGCGGCGGCCACGCCGAAATCCACGATCTTCAGCAGCCCGTCGTTGTCGATCAGCACGTTGGCGGGCTTCAGATCGCGGTGCACGATGCCCGCCTGATGCGCCACCGCCATGCCGGTGGCGATGTCGATGCCGAATTTCACCGCGCGCTTGAGCGCCACCGGCTTCTCGTTGACGATCTCACCGCCAAGGGTGTGCGACGGGAAATACTCCATCGAAATGGCGTAGTTGCCACGTATGTAGAGAAAGTCGTAGATGCGGATGACGTTCTTGTGCGTGATCTTGCGGCTGTAGCGCAATTCGTGCACGAAGCGCTTCATCATCTCCTCGTCCGAGGCGACGTTCGGATTCAGGAATTTCAGGATCAGGCGCTCCTCGACCACGGTGTCCTCCATGAGCAGCACCGTGCCGAACGCGCCCTTGCCGATCTTCTCGATGTATTTGTAGCGGCCTTCGATGATGTCGCCGGTCTTCAGCGTGTTGATGTCGAGGCGCTGCGCCTCCTTCACCTCCTGCTGCTGCTTGACGACGCTGGCGAGTTCCGAATTATCGATGAGCAGCGTTTTCGCCGCCTCCTGCAGCTTTGCGGCGCGCTGATTTGCGGCCACCTGCTGGGTGGAGAAGCGGCTGTCGAGCGCCTGGATCGCATTTTCCACGGCCTGCGCCACGGCCGGATCGCCGGTGCTCGCGGCCGCCTGCAGCCTCACCCGGATGGTGTCGGCGCGGCGCTCGTCGGTGAGCTTCGCGAGCGCGGCGATCGCCTCCAGCTTGATCTCGCTCTCCTGCCGCTGCAGCATGGGCAGCAGCGGCTCGACGTTCTTTTGATCGCCGACCTTGGCGATGGCCCGGATCACCGTCGGCAGCGACTTGGCCTCGCCCCCGGAGAGCATCTCGACGAAGCGCGGCAGGGCCTTGGTGCTGCCGATCTCGGCAAGCGCATCCACGGCCCGTTCGCTTACCCACCAGTCCGCATCCCGGGTGGCCTCGATCAACTGAGCAACCGCACGCTCATCCTTGGTCTGATTGAGGATCTCGATGGCGGCGCGGCGTATCTCCTTGTCGTCGTCCTTGATCAGCTCGAGCACGGCCTCGACCACGCGCGGGCCGCCGATCTTGCCGAGCGCATCGGCGGCGCGGGTGCGCACCCACCAATCGCTGTCGGCGATGACCTCGAGCAGATACTTGACCGATTTCGACGTGCCGACGGCGTTCAGCACCTCGACCGCGGCGCGGCGCGCGTATTCATTCTCGTCCTTGAGGACGTCGACCAGATACTTGATGGTGTCGGGGTGATTGGCCTTGACCACCACGTCGACCGCCTTGTTCTGCACTTCGATCTCCGGATCGCGCAGCAGGCCGCACAGCAGGGCGATGTCGAACGGGCCGTCCATGCGCGCCAGCGCCGACAGCGCGGCCGAGCGTATGAATTTGTTGTTGTCCTTGAGCTGTTTCTGCACGGCATGTTGGACCCGCGGCAGGTTGAAGCGCCCGAGCACGTTGATGATGTGCATGCGGGCCATCGGGTCCTTGCCCTCGATCCGCGCGATCAGATCATCGACGGCGGACTCATCGGCGATCTCGCCGATGAGCTTGAACAGGCCGGATCGCTCACTGGCTTCCTGGCTGTAGGCGGCATTCAACAGTTCGCGCACGCTGAAGCGCGATTTTTGCGCTGCGATCACATCGAGGATCGCCTGCTTGGGCATGCCCGGCTTGCCGAGGGCCTCGAGCAGTGCACTGGGGGGGTAGTTGCGGCTGGACGACAGCGCCCAGGCGATGCCCGAGACGGCGCGGCCGTTGGCCTCCGCCATGGTCTTGAGCATGATCGGCAGGGTCTTGACGTCGATCAGCTGGGACAAGGTCTCGACGTACACCAGGGTCTCGCCCTTGTCCGCATTCGACAGGGCTTCGACCAATGGGTCGATCGCGCTCGGTCCGAGCGCAACCAACTTGGCCAGAGCCTTTTGGGCTACGGGGCTCGCTGGGTTACCGCTGGATCGGACGTCCGCGATGAGGCGGTCGGCACGATAATTGGCAAATAAACTCATTCAGTGCCTTCAAGTTGCACTTACTAATTATGCCATACGGTACGCGCTTGGCGGCCTGCTGCGGTACAATCCCATCACACTATGGAACATGCCCTCGATGCGCAGAGCGCGGCCCGCGCCTCCTTGAGCGCCTACCTGGATCCGTACCTCGGACAGACCTTGGGCGAGGCCAAGGCCATAACCGATCTGGCGCTGCGGGATGGCGTACTGCACGCTGAACTCAAGTTTGGCTTCCCGGTTGCCGATTACCGGGAGGAGCTGCAGCAGGCCCTGCAGCCGCTGCTCGGCGACCTCAAGCTGCAGCTTTTGTTGCGTTCCGACATCACCGCGCATGCCGTGCAGCGCACCCTCAAGCCGCTCGCCGGCGTCAAGAATATCGTCGCCGTCGCCTCCGGCAAGGGCGGGGTCGGCAAATCCACGACCGCCGCCAATCTCGCCATTGCCTGGGCCCAGCAGGGTGCCAGGGTCGGCTTGCTGGATGCCGACATCTACGGGCCCAGCCAGCCGCTGATGATGGGCTTGAGCGGCCGCAAGCCGCTCTCCGAGGATGGCAAGCATTTGACCCCGCTGCAGGCTCACGGCGTCGCGGTGATGTCCATCGGATTCCTGATCGATCCGGCGCAGCCCATGGCCTGGCGCGGCCCCATGGTCACGCAGGCGCTGAGTCAGCTGCTGGGCGAGACCCAATGGGGTGAGCTCGACTATCTGGTGGTCGACATGCCGCCCGGCACGGGCGACATCCAGCTGACTCTCGCCCAACGCGTGCCCGTGAGCGGTGCGGTCATCGTCACCACGCCGCAGGACATCGCCCTGCTCGATGCACGCAAGGGCCTCAAGATGTTCGAAAAAGTCGAGGTACGGGTGCTCGGCGTGGTCGAGAACATGAGCGTGCACGTCTGTACGAATTGCGGACACGTGGAGCACGTGTTCGGCAGCGGCGGCGGCGGGCGCATGGCGGCGGAATACGGCGTCCATCTGCTCGGCGAACTGCCCCTCGACATCCGCATCCGCGAGGACGCGGACGGCGGCAGTCCCACGGTGGCCGCCGAGCCCGGCAGCCCGCGGGCCCGCGCCTACCTGCAAATGGCGCGGCGCACTGCCGCGCGGCTTGCGACCTTGAACAAGGACTACAGCCGGGCCTTTCCCAAGATCAGCGTCGAATCGACCTGATGAGCATCAAGAGCGACCGGTGGATCAGGCGCATGGCGCGCGAGCAGGGCATGATTGAGCCGTTCTCGCCCGAACAGGTGCGCATCGACGGCGGCGGGAAGATCGTCTCCTACGGCACCTCCAGCTACGGCTACGACGTGCGCTGCGCGGACGAATTCAAGATTTTCACGAATATCAATTCGACCATCGTCGACCCGAAACGCTTTGACGAGAAATCCTTCGTCGATTTCCGCGGGCCGGTGTGCATCATCCCGCCCAATTCGTTCGCGCTCGCGAGCACGGTGGAGTTCTTCCGCATCCCGCGCAGCGTGCTGACCATCTGTCTGGGGAAATCGACCTATGCCCGCTGTGGAATCATCGTGAACGTGACGCCCCTGGAACCGGAGTGGGAGGGGCACGTCACGCTCGAGTTCTCCAACACCACGCCGCTGCCGGCCAAGATCTACGCCAATGAGGGCGTCGCGCAGATGCTGTTTTTCGAATCCGACGAGGTCTGCGAGACCTCGTACCGCGATCGCGGCGGCAAGTATCAGGGTCAGCGCGGCGTCACCCTGCCGAAGACCTGATCGGGTGCTCCCGGTCGCGGGGCGGCCACGCCGAATACGCAGAAAGGCTAGCGCTTCAGACTCCTGATGCGAATCGCGAATTCGAGGCTTCCGTCGCGGGTGCGTTCCGCCTGCACTGGTATGAAACCGAGGGAGGGCGCGAACCACATGCGCAGCACGCGGTTGCTGCCGGCCCGGCTGCTGGCGACGACCACGGTGTCGAGGTCGCCGAGGGCCGACTTGATCCGCGCGGCGCCCTGGTTGGTGTAGGTGAACTCCTTGGCTTCGTCCTTGTCGACGATGAGGAAGCCCTTCGGCAGATCGCCGTTCTTCAGGTCCTGCATCACCTCGACCTGGATGGACATCACATCCTGAATGCCGTCCCTGATCTTCAGGTCGATCGGCTTGCCCTCCGAGGCGCCGCGGGCGTGATGATCGTCCCAGTCGAATTCGAGGGATACTCTGGATGACCCGTCCTCGGCGCGATATCTGTCCGGCCGTACGTGTCCGCCGCTCATCGTGAACCAGCTCGTCTGCACCACGTCGCTGCTGTAGGCCAGCCGGAAGATGCCGCGGGCGCTGATCCGCCACACGTAGACGAAGCGGTCAGGGGAGCCATCGGCCTTGAGTTCGAGATCGCTGACGCCCACGTGAATGCCGCGCCACTCGGCCACGTAGTGGGCCGAAAAAGGCGCGATGCCCGGCTCGGCAGCGGCGCTGTCCTGCAGCCCGATGAGGGCCATCAACAATACCCCCGCTGCCGCTTTGAACATGAGATCCCTATTTCCCAACGTCGGCGAGCTGCAGCGGCGCGCTCAGTGCGCGTCCGTCGAACCAGGCGCGGCCGCCGGCACACGTCAGCCGATGCTCGCAGAACCAGCGCACCGCGCGAAAATACATGCGGTGCTCGGTCTCGAGCACCCGGGCGGCAAGCTCTGCCTCGGAGTCTCCGGGCATGACCGCGACCCGGCTTTGCAGGATGGCGGGGCCGGCATCGAGCGTCTCGGTCACGAAGTGCACCGTCGCGCCGTGTTCGGCATCGTGTGCGGCGAGCACCCGCCGGTGGGTGTGCAATCCTGCGTACCGCGGCAGCAGCGAGGGATGGATGTTCATGATGCGTCCCTCGAAGGCTTGCACGAAGGGCGCCGACAGTACGCGCATGAAACCGGCGAGCGCAACCAGCGCCGGCGACAGTGCGCCGACCGCCGCGGCCAGCTCGCGCTCGTACGCCGCGCGGTCCGTGGTATGCGGCGCGAGAATCTGCGTCGAGATGCCGAAATCGCGCGCGACCTCGAGACCTCCGGCGGGCCGGTCGGCCAACACGCCGCTCACCCGGTACGGTGAATCGGCCGCGAGGCTGTGCTCGATCAGCGCCCGCATGTTGCTGCCGCGCCCCGAAATCAGGATGACGACCGCGTCGGGGGCGGTCTGCGCGCTCACGCGATGACGACGCCGCGTGCCCCGCGGCGCACTTCGCCGATGACCAGCGCCTCCTGGCCGGCGGCACGCAGCACGGCGAGGGCACGGGCGACGTCATGGGCGGCGAGCTGCACCGTCATGCCGACCCCGCAGTTGAACACCCGGTGCATTTCCGCGTCGGGCACGTTGCCCTGGCTGCGCAGCCACTCGAACACCGGCGGGCGCGGCCACGCGGCCCTCTCCAGCACCGCTTCCAGGCCCTCCGGCAGCACGCGCGGAATGTTCTCCACCAGGCCGCCGCCGGTGATGTGAGCGAGCCCGTGCACCGGCACCTCGCGCAGCAATGCGAGCAGCGGTTTGACGTAGATGCACGTCGGAGCCATCAGCTGGTCGATCAACGGAATGTCCTCGATGCGGGTCTGCAAATCGGCCGCGCCGAGCTGCAGAATCCGGCGGATCAGGGAGAAGCCGTTCGAATGCGGCCCCGACGACGGCAATCCGAGGACGGCGTCCCCGGCGCGCGTTTGCGAGCCGTCGATGATCGACTCCTTCTCGACGATGCCCACGCAGAAGCCCGCGAGGTCATAGTCCCCAACTTGGTACATGCCGGGCATTTCGGCGGTCTCGCCGCCGACCAGCGCGCAGCCGGCCTGCACGCAGCCCTCGACGATGCCGGCGATGACCCGTTCGGCGGTGTCCACGTCGAGTTTGCCGGTGGCGAAATAGTCGAGAAAATACAGCGGTTCGGCGCCCTGCACGACCACGTCGTTGGCGCACATGGCCACCAGATCGATGCCCACGCCGTCGTTGCGGCCGGTGTCGATGGCGAGCCGCAGCTTCGTGCCCACGCCATCCGTGCCCGAGACCAGCACGGGCCTGCGATAGCGGTCGAGGGGCACCTCGACCAGGGCGCCGAAGCCGCCGATGCCGCCAAGGACTTCCGGCCGCAACGAGCGTTTGACGCGCGGCTTGATCCGCTGGACGAGCTCCTCGCCCGCGTCGATGTCGACACCGGCGTCAAGGTAGGTCACGGGCGCTCGCTCAGTCATGGTGTTCCTCGTTGGCGGATGGCGCGGCGGGTCGGCAAGCTGTGGTATTTTACATGAGGAGACAGAGACTTCCGCGCCATCACCATGACACAGCACTCAAGCCCATTGGCAGCCGGTCGACTGCGCGCTGCGGCGCTCGCATGCCTGGCCGCAGCCGCGCTGTGCGCCGCCGCGGACTGCGGCGCGGTGGCGCGCGCCGACCTCTACCAGGCGACGGCGCCGCTCAGCGACCATTCCGAGGCCGCTCAGACGGCGGCCTTCCAGACGGCTTTGAAGACCGTGCTGGTGCGCCTGACCGGCAACCGCAACGCGGATCAGGACCCCGCGCTGGCACCGCTGGTCAATGAAGCGCGGCGCTTCGTGCAACAATATCGGGCGGCTGCGGACGATGAATTGTGGGTGGCTTTCGACGGTGCGGCCGTCGAGCGCTGGCTGACACAGAACGGCCAGCCGCTGTGGGGCCACGAGCGGCCGTCCACCTTCGTCTGGCTGGCGGTGATGTCGACCGGCACGGTGCTCACCCGCGACGACACCTCGGAACTCAAGTCGGATCTCGATGCGGCTGCCGCCGCCCGCGGAATCGTGCTGCTATGGCCGAGCCCGGCGGATCTGCAGAGCAACCGGATCGACTACTCGGCGGTTGCCAACGGCGGCCCGGCCGTGCTGGCGCAGCTCGGGCGCCGGCTCGGGGGCGAGGGCACGCTGATCGGGCGCGCCAGCGGCACGGGCGCCGCCGCGAGCGTGCGCTGGACGCACGTATTTCAGGACCGCAGCAGCGAATTCTCGGGCACCCTGGAGGGTGTGAATCACGCCGCGGACGTGTACGCCGAGATTTTCGCCGCCAGCGGCGCACCCATGCCGGTCGATATCGAGGTGAGCGGGGTGAACGACGTGCGCGGCTATGCCAACGTCGAGAATTATCTCGAGTCGCGTGCGTTCATCTCGCACGTGAGCGTCGAGGCGCTGACCGGTGAGACGGTGAGATTCCGCCTCACCACGCGCGGCGGAGCGGAATCGCTGCAGCGCGCCCTGGCGCTGAATGGTCCCCTGGAGCCGCTGACGTCGGCCGACAACGGTGTACAGCGCTTCCGTCTGCGGCCGTAGCACCAAGGGCTGGGCGATCCCTTGTACGGTTGGATGCGGCGGATTCCCAACGTCATCACCGCGGGCAGGATGGCGTTGGTGGTGCCGGTGGCGTGGACGCTGCTGCATGGCCAGCTCGCGATGACGCTGCTGCTGTTCGGCGCCGCCGCCGCTTCGGACGGCGCCGACGGATTTCTCGCCAAGCGCTTCGGCTGGCAGAGCGATCTCGGTGCGATCCTGGATCCGGCCGCGGACAAGCTGCTGCTCGCCACGGTGTTCGTGACGCTGGCGCTGATTGGAGCCGCGCCGCTGTGGCTGACGGTGACCGCCGTCGGGCGCGATGTGGTTCTCGTGCTCGGTGCGCTCACCTATCGCTATTGGTTCGGTCCCGTCAAGGTCCGCCCGTCGGTGATCAGCAAGACCAACACGCTCTGCCAACTCACCTACGTGCTGGCGGTGATCGCGCGGCTCAGATTCGCGTGGCCGCCCGCCTGGCTGGTGATCCTGCTGGGAGCCTCGGTTTTCGTCACCGTCTGCATCAGCGGCATCGACTACGTGCTCACCTACGGTCGCCGCGCCGCCGGTGAGGTGCGGGCGCGCCGGGCGCCGGGTACCGGGGCCTCATGAAACAGCTGGCCCTCGGGGTGAAGCTGCGCGCCGCGGCGGTGTTCGCGAGCTTTCACCCGGGCGACAACGCCGAGATCCTGGCCGCGCTGCGCGCGCCGGGCACCGCGCCGCTGTGGTTGTGGGGAGCTGCCGGCACCGGCAAGACGCATCTGCTGCAGGCAGTTTGCGCGGCGGCCGGAGAGGCGGCGGCGTACTTTCCCCTGGATCGGCGCGTGGCGCTGCCGCCCGAAGCGCTGCTCGGTTTCGAGGCGAACCGGGTGCTGTGTGTGGACGATGCGGATGCGGTCGCCGGCGACCTGCCGTGGGAGCGGGCGCTGTTCCGCCTGTTCAACGAATCGGCGGAATTGCGGACGCGCCTGATATTCGCCGCCGGTGCCGCGCCGGGCACGCCGGCGTGGGGCCTGCAGGACTGGCGCTCGCGTGCCGCCTCCTGTGTCGTGTATCAGTTGCGCGAACTCGACGATGCCGGGCGCCTCGACGCGCTGCGGCTGCACGCGGCGCAGCGCGGCCTGCTGCTGCCCGCCGACACCGCCGAGTATCTCATGCGGCGCATGCCGCGGGATCTGCCCTCGCTGTTCGCGGTGCTCGACGATCTGGACGAGGCATCGCTGATCGCGCAGCGCCGACTCACCGTTCCGTTCATCCGCGAGGCGCTGGAGAAATCCGCAGGTAAGCCACCATAGTGCAGAACCAGCCGAACACCAGCAGCAGGCTCAGGCCTGCCACCCAGCGGGCCGCCGGATTGACCAGCAGCTCCGTCAGCGCGAACAGCAGGTAGCCCGTCGACAACAGGCTGGCCCAGGCGTAGGTGTAGCGGTGCCCCCGTATCAGACCCCTCAAGGCGGCGAGCAGCGGCACGGCCGCCGCCACGCACAGCGGCCAGGGATAGCCGGCCGCGATCCATGCCAGAGAACTCAATACCACCGCCACCCACATCAAGACGGCCGCGCCGCGCGCGCGCGCCGCGCCGTTCAACGAGCCGCGCTCCTCTGCAACCGGTCCGCCAACGCCGCCACGCGCGAACCCAGTGCCCGTGCCAGCTCGCGCTCCACCTCGGACAACTGCCCGCGGCCGCTGGTCTCGGCCACGTGGCCCGCCCCATAGGGAGTGCCGCCGCCGCGGGTGCGCGTCAGTCCGCTTTCGGTGAACGGCAGCCCCACCAGATACATGCCCTGGTGCAGCAGCGGAATCATCATGGAGAGCAGTGTGCTCTCCTGTCCGCCGTGCAGGGTCTGCGTGGAGGTGAACACCGCGGCCGGCTTGCCGACCAGCGCGCCGGACAGCCACAGCGCACTGGTGCCGTCCAGGAAATGCTTCAGCGGCGCCGCCATGTTGCCGAAGCGGGTGGGACTGCCCAGGATCAGGCCGCAGCACTCGAGCAGATCCTCGTGGCTGGCATAGGGCGCTCCCTCCTCGGGCACGCCAGGTTCGATGCGCACGGTCGCCGCGCTCACCGCCGGCACGGTGCGCAGCCGCGCGGCCATTCCAGCGACCGTTTCGACGCCGCGGCACACCTGCCGGGCCAGGGCCGCGGTGCTGCCTTGGCGGGAATAATACAAAACCAGAATCTCGTTCATCGGTGTGTCTCTCGGGAAAATATGGTGGTTCGTGTCGTGTGCAGCGTCCGCGCAACGGCTCGATCGGGCCTCGACGGTGCGCACGGCGGCCGCTGGTTTGACGAGGCTAGCCGCTATTGTTAGTGTCCTTGTCCCCTATGGTGCGCTTCCTTGCAGTAATGGTCGGTGTGGCTTGCCTCATGGGTTGTCGTGGGGCACCCGTGCAGGAAATGAGCGATGCCCGTCAGGCGATCGAGGCGGCGCGGGTGGCGGGCGCTTCGGAGCGGGCTCCCGGCGATCTCGAGGAGGCGCAGGCCGCCATCGCGCGCGCCGAGTCGCACATCCAGGCCCAGGAGTTCGGCCGCGCCCGCCGCGAAGCGCTCGACGCCAAGCGCTATGCCTCCGCGGCACTCGCCAACGCTGAACACCCGCAGTCGACGGCTCTGCCGAAGCCCTGACTAGAATCTCCACGCGTGCTGCCAGCGCGCCATCACCAACTCCGGGTACGCGCGCCGTCCAACGCTGCCGTTGTAGCGCGCCAGGGCGCGCGGCCAGTCGTGGTTTTCGGCGCGCAGGTAGAATCGCAGGATCTCGCACCCCATGCGGATGTTCGGGGCCACGCGTACCAGTTGATTGCGCACGCCCAATTCGTCCGGCCAGAACGGCATCACCTGCATCAGGCCCACCGCGCCCGCCGGTGACACCGCCCAGGGGTCGAAGCGGCTTTCCACCTCGATCAGGGCCATGACCAGGTCGGGCGGCAGCTTAAGCGCCGGGTCGCGCCTGGCCTCGCAATAGACATGGTCCAAGATGCTGATGCGCTCCTCGTGGGAGGCGACGAAGCGGCGCAGCCGCGGCTCCATCGCCTTGTGCCACACCTCGGCATCGTATTTGTCGGCGAAGCAGTCGGCATCGCCGATGATCTTCTGCAGCAGCGACTTCAGCTCCGGATCGCGCTGCTGATCGGCGCGGGCCGCACCGGGCAGGCAGGCGGCGAGCGCCGCGCCGCAAAGGACGATTCTCGCGATATGTCGCCGCCGCATCGGTCGGGATCCTCAGCCGGGTGGGGGGCGATTTAACTTATCCATGACATAGCCTACCGGATCGGCGACGGGAATATCCGTCGATTCGGTCGCACGGCGCTGACGGTACTCGAGGATGCCGGCATTCAGACCGCGCTCGCCGATCACGATCCGATGCGGTATGCCCATGAGCTCGGAATCCGCAAACTTCACCCCCGGACGCGCGTCCCGGTCGTCGAGCAGCACATCGATGCCCGCCGCCGCGAATTCCCGGTAAAGCCTCTCGGCCATGTCGGCGACGGCCGCCGATTTCTGGTAATTGATCGGCACCAGCACCACCTGGAAGGGCGCGATCGCGTCCGGCCAGATGATGCCGCTGGCATCGTGATTCTGTTCGATCGCGGCCGCGACCACGCGCGTCACGCCGATGCCGTAGCAGCCCATGAGCATGGTCACGCTGCGTCCCTGCTCATCCAACACCGCCGCCTGCAGCGCGTCGCTGTACTTTCTTCCCAGCTGAAAGATGTGGCCCACCTCGATGCCGCGTTTGATCTCCAGCCGGCCGGCGCCTGCCGGACTCGGGTCGCCGCTTTGCGCGTTGCGGATGTCGCAGGAGGATGGATCCTCCAGATCGCGGCCCCAGTTGACGCCGGTATAGTGCATGTCCTTCTGGTTGGCGCCGCACACGAAGTCCGACATGTGCGCTGCGGCGTGATCCACGTAGATCCGGCCCGTGAAGCCGATCGGCCCGATGAACCCCGGCTCGGAGCCGGTCGCGGCACGCACGTGCTCCGCGCCCGCCATGCGCAGCGGATTCGCCACACCGGCGAGATTCTGCGCCTTCACGGCATTCAATTCGTGATCGCCGCGAACCACCAAGGCGACCAGCTGTCCGTCGCTGCCGTCCACCAGCAGGGTCTTGGCGCAGCTCGCCGGGTCAACCTTCAGGAACTCGCACAGCTGCGCGATGCTGCGCGCACCCGGCGTCGGCGTCATGACGAGCGGCCGGGCGGGGGCGGTGCGCGGCGAGGCGGGCGGCAGCGTGGCCGCCAATTCGAGATTCGCCGCGTAATCGCCGCTGTCGGAGAACACGATGGCGTCCTCCCCGGAGTCGGCGAGAACGTGAAATTCTTGCGTCATGTTGCCGCCGATGGCGCCGCCGTCGGCCTGCACGGCGCGGAAATCCAATCCCATGCGGGTGAATATCCGAACGTAGGCATCGTACATGGCGGCATAGCCGCGCTGCAGACAGGCTTCATCGACGTGAAAGGAATAGGCATCCTTCATCAGGAATTCGCGCGCCCGCATCACGCCGAAGCGTGGCCGGATCTCATCGCGGAACTTGGTCTGGATCTGGTAGAAATTGACGGGCAGCTGCTTGTAGCTGCGCAGCTCGCGGCGCGCGATGTCGGTGATCACCTCCTCGTGCGTCGGACCGTAGGCGAAGCTGCGCTCGTGGCGGTCCTTGAAGCGCAGCAACTCCGGGCCGTATTCCTGCCAGCGCCCGGATTCCTCCCAGAGTTCGGCCGGTTGTACCGTGGGCATGCTGAGTTCGAGCGCACCGGCGCGGTTCATCTCCTCGCGCACGATTCTTTCGACCTTGCGCAGGGCGCGCAGGCCGAAGGGCAGCCAGGTGTACAGGCCCGCCGCCAGACGCCGGATCATGCCGGTGCGCAGCATGAGCCGATGGCTGATCACCTCCGCGTCGGCGGGCACTTCCTTGAGCGTGGAGATGGGGTATTGGGATAGGCGCATGGCCGCATATCTTACATGAGGGCCCCTGGTATCATGGCTGCTCATGGATGCCGACGACGCTCAGCAGAGACCCCGGCGACGGGTGTATTGGCTGCCGAACCTGCTTACCACCGGGGCATTGTTCGCAGGATTCTATGCAATCGTCGCGGCCATCGACTGGAATTTCGAAAATGCCGGAATTGCGGTGTTCGTGGCCATGATCTTCGACGGCCTGGACGGGCGGGTGGCGCGCTGGACCCACACCGAGAGCGCGTTCGGCAAGGAATACGACAGCCTGTCCGACATGGTGTCCTTCGGCCTGGCGCCCGCCATCGTCACCTACCAGTGGGGCGTGGCGCGGATCGCCGAGTACGGACCGCTGTGGCGGCGGCTGGGCTGGCTGGTCTGCTTCTTCTATGCGGCGGCGGCGGCGCTGCGCCTCGCGCGATTCAATTCGCGGGGGCCCACCCAGGACAAACACTATTTCGAGGGCTTGCCCAGCCCATCGGCCGCGGCCGTGGTGGCCGCCTTCGTGTGGCTCGCCAGCGGCCAGGCCAACATCGGCCTGCCGGGACTCATTCTGGCGTTCCTGGTCACCGCCTGTGCCGGCGCCCTGATGATCAGCCGCTTCGCCTTCAACAGCTTCAAGCAAGTGGACATGGGTGCGCGCGTGCGCTTCACGCATATATTGCTGGTGCCGCTCGCCTTCGTGCTGCTGGCGCTGCATCCGCCGATCGCGCTGCTGCTGTTCTTCGGCTGCTATGCGCTGTCGGCGCCGAGCATCTGGGCCTATCGCAAACTGCGCCGCCGGGCGCGCGGTGTAACATTGCACCCATGAGCAACGCGCGCCGCAACGCCTACCTCGAGGTCCTCGGCCTGCCGGCGTTCGTGCTGCGCCGCCGGCCGGACGGCGGCGCGCCGTCCGACCGCAGCGAGGCGTGGACGCGGCTGCAGGCGCGCGTCGCCGCCTGCACGCGCTGTGCCTTGAGCGCGACCCGCACCCAGACCGTATTCGGCGTCGGCGACACCCGCGCCGCCTGGCTGATCGTCGGCGAGGCGCCGGGTGCGGAGGAGGATCGTCAGGGCGAACCGTTCGTGGGACGTGCCGGCCAGCTGCTCAACTCCATGTTGCGGGCGATCGGACTGCGGCGCGAACAGGTCTACATCGCCAATGTGCTCAAGTGCCGTCCGCCGGCCAACCGCGACCCGCTCGGCAGCGAGGTCGCCGAGTGCCTGCCGCATCTGCAGGGCCAGATCGCGCTGTTGCAGCCGAAAATCATGCTGGCGGTGGGGCGGATCGCCGCACAAAATCTGCTGCGCACGGATGAATCCCTGGCGCGCCTGCGCCACCGGGTGCACGCCTTCGGCGAGAGCCGGGTGCCGCTGGTGGTCACCTATCACCCCGCCTATTTGTTGCGCACGCCGGCCGACAAGCGCAAGGCGTGGGAGGATCTGAAATTCGCCCGCGAGGTGTTCGCGCGTGTCTAGCGTGGAGCGCGAACCCTGGCCCGAGGAGGCGCAGATCCGCCCGATGCACGAACTCGACGTGCCGGTGGTGGTGGCGATCGAGCGCGCCGCCTATCAATTTCCGTGGAGCGAGGGCATTTTTCGCGATTGCCTGCGCGTCGGCTACGTCTGCCGTGTCATCGACGTCGGCGCGGGCACGGCCGGCTACGGCATCATGTCGATCGGCGCCGGGGAGGCGCACATCCTGAATGTCTGTATACGCGACGGCCACCGCGGCCGCGGACTTGCCCGCAAGCTCCTCATTTATCTCCTCGATAGCGCGCGCGCTTCGGGTATGAACGAGGCGTTCCTCGAAGTGCGGCCTTCCAACACGGTCGCCGGCCACTTGTACCGCTCGTTGGGGTTCGAGCAGGTCGGCGTGCGCCGCGGCTATTACCAGGCGTCGATCGGACGCGAGGACGCCGCGGTGCTGCGCCGAGCTCTGCTGTCCGGCCCGGCTTGAGCACCTCGATGTCCGAACTCACGCGCGAAATCTCGCGCCGGCGCACCTTTGCGATCATTTCGCACCCCGATGCCGGCAAAACCACCCTGACCGAAAAGCTGCTGCTGTTCGGCGGCGCCATCCAGATGGCCGGAACGGTCAAGGGACGCAAGGCAACGCGGCACGCCACCTCCGACTGGATGCGCCTCGAGCAGCAGCGCGGCATCTCCGTGACCTCCTCGGTGATGCAATTCCCGTTCGCCGATTGCGTGGTCAATCTGCTCGACACCCCCGGCCACGAGGATTTCTCCGAGGACACCTACCGCACCCTTACCGCGGTCGATTCCGCGCTCATGGTCATCGACTGCGCCAAAGGTGTCGAGGAGCGGACCATCAAATTGATGGAGGTGTGCCGGCTGCGCGACACGCCGATCATGACCTTCGTCAACAAACTGGATCGCGACGGCCGGCCGCCGATCGAGCTGTTGGACGAAATCGAGAGCGTTCTCAGGATCCAGTGCGCGCCGGTCACCTGGCCCATCGGCATGGGCCGCGACCTGCTCGGGGTCTACCATCTTGACGACGACAAGATCCACGTGTACGTCGCGGTCGAGAAGGGGCGCGCCGGCAGCCACGAAGTGATCGACGGGCTGGGAAGCGCTGAGGCGCGCGATTTCCTCGGCGATCGCTATGCGGCCTTCGCCGAGGAGGTGGATCTGGTGCGCGGTGCGAGTCCGAGCTTCGACCTGGCGAAGTACCGCGCAGCCCGGCAGACGCCGGTATTCTTCGGATCCGCGGTCAACAATTTCGGTGTGCGCGAATTGCTCACCGCGTTCGTGGCGCGTTCACCCGGCCCGCAGGCGCGGCCGACCGTGCAGCGACTGGTCGACCCCTACGAGCCGAAGCTCACGGGCTTCGTCTTCAAAATCCAGGCCAACATGGATCAGGGGCACCGCGACCGGATTGCCTTCATGCGCCTGTGCTCGGGCCGCTACGCCAGGGGCATGCGGCTGCACCACGTGCGGCTCGACAAGGAGGTGCGGATCGCCGATGCGCTGACCTTCCTCGCCGCCGACCGCAGCCACGCCGATGAGGCATACGCCGGCGACATCATCGGGCTGCACAACCATGGCACCATCAACATCGGCGACACCTTCACCGAGGGCGAGGTTCTGAACTTCACGGGCGTGCCGAATTTCGCGCCGGAATTGTTCCGGCGCGCGGTGCTCAAGGATCCCTTGCGCATGAAGGCGCTGCAGAAGGGGCTATCACAGCTGTGCGAGGAGGGCGCCACCCAGCTGTTCAAGCCGCTGCGCAACAACGACCTGATTCTCGGCGCCATCGGCCAGCTGCAGTTCGAGGTGGTGGCGTTTCGTCTACAGGATGAGTACAGCGTGCAATGCGTGTTCGAGCCGATCAACGTCGCGGTGGCCCGCTGGGTGAGACTGAGCGATGACAAGCGGCTCGCAGAATTCAGGGAAAAGGCCTACGACAATCTGGCCATGGATCATGCCGGTGAACTGGTGTATCTGGCACCGACGCGGGTGAATCTCGGCCTGACGGAGGAACGCTGGCCGCAGATCAGATTTCTCAAGACCCGCGAAAATCTCGCGGCCTGAAGGCGCGCACCGCCGCGGCGAATTGCACGGCGTCGGCCCGCGAACAGCATGCTCCGTAGCGCAGCGCGGTATAGCGCCGGCACAGCGAGGTCACCACCGCCGCCAGGTCCGGACGCCTGGCCGCGACGCGCGCGGCGTAGGCTTCCGCCCCCTCGTGCGGCATGCGCGGCAGCGCAACGGTGGCGAGCCTGGCGCACAGCCTCTCATAGGCGCCGACCACCGCGTCGTGTGTACGCGGCAGGATCTCGCGCCGAACCTGCCAGGTCAGCCAGACCAGGGCCAGCGCCAGGTTGGCGGCGAGCACCAGGGCGAGCTTGGATTCATTGGGAACCGAGATCTTGAGCCACGACAGCAGCGACAGCTGCGATGCCTGATCGAACTGCAAAATGTGCTCGCGCCAGAACTGCTGGAAGGCGTCGAGGCGCAGCCGCAGGTCCGCGAACCAGTTCGAGGTTCCCGGCAGATCGATGGATGCGTAGTCGTCCGCGCCCGGATCCTGATGCAGGCCGCGCTCGACGCGCTCGGGGGCGATTGCGGCGGTCGGATCGACCCTCAGCCAGCCACGGCCGTCGATCCAGATCTCGTCCCAGGCGTGTGCCGAACTCTGGCGCACGATCCAGTAGTCCGCAAACCGGTTCAGCGTTCCGCCGACGTAACCGGTGACGACGCGCGCGGGGATTCCCGCGGCGCGCATCAGCACCGCGAACGCCGAGGCATAGTGACCGCAATAGCCGCGGCGGCTGTCGAACAAAAAGCCGTCCACCGAATTGTCGGCGAGAGCGGGCGGCGTCAGCGTGTAATAGAAGGGCTCGTTGTGGAACAGGCCGAGCACCGCACGGACGAAATCGCCGTCCGCCGGATTCGCGCCGCGCAGCCGCAGTGCGAGATCACGGGCCCGCGGATTCGGGCCGCCCGGCAGGCCGGTGTCGCGCTGTCGCGTCATTGCACCCAGAGCCCCGGCTGCGGCGAGCCTGGTACGGGATGTCACGGCCACATCGGTGAGCCGCAGCAGCGGGGTGGGCTGCACCAGCATGTAATCGCCGGTCAGCGCGCCGTGCGGCAGATCCCACTGCGCGGGCCAATCGAGCACGAACACCCAATTGTGGCGGTTCGGCTCGATGCTCACCGTGTAGTTGTAGGAGGCCCCCTCGGGCGGCAGCGCCGGAGGGGTGGCGAACCCCTGGATGTCCCGACGCCAAGTGTGGCCGTCGAAATCATGCAGCACCGGGCCGCGCCAGTAGCGTTCCGACGGCGGCGGCACGCTGCCGGTGAAGCGCACCCGGAAGGCGATTTCATCCGACAGCGCCAGATCGGTGATGTCGCCGGGGCTCAAGGTGTCGCTGAGGCCTGAGGAGGCGCGGCGGCCATTGTCCGGGATCTGCCACAGCGGCGAGGAGAATCTCGGGAAGAACAGCCATAGCACCAGGGCGAGCGGCATGGCATGCAGCAGGACCCGGGCCGAGTAGATGAGACTCGCGCGCCAATCCGGACCGCGGCCCGACACCGTCAGGCGCAGCAGCGTCGCCGTGGTCAGCCAGCAGACGCCCACGAGATAGCCGAACAGCCAGAACGAATCGCCGACCAGCAGCGCACTCAGGCTGAGGAAGTAGACCATCAGGATCAGGACGTACACATCGCGATTGGTCTTCGTCTCCAACAGTTTCAAGCCGCCCATCAGTGCGAGCAGCGCGGTGCCGGCTGAAATGCCGTTGAAGGTGCGGTATTGCAGAAACAGCAGCACCACCGCTGCCGCCGCAATACCGAGGCGCAGCACCTGCGGCGGCGGACCGCGGCCGCGCGCCGCCAGCACCAGGCGAATCGCGCCGGACGCGGCGACGGTGAGCGGTATCCACAGCGGCAGGGACGGCAGATGGGGGATCAGGGCCAATGCCAGACAGGCGCAGGACCAGCGCAGCTGCTCGTAAGAGACGTTCCCGGTGTTCATCCGACCTTCAGGGCGGCGAGGGCCCGCAGGCACGCGGCGCGGTGGGCGGGTCCGATCGCCGGCGCAATTTCCATCCGTGGCAGCCGCAGGGCGTAGGGACGGCCCGCGGCCTCGCGATCGAGGATCCACCGGCACAGCTGCGAGAGGCGTGCCTCCGGCGGCAGATCCCCGAGCACATGCCAGTCGAGCCATTCCGGATCGGCGCCGAGGCTCGAGTAGCTGCGCACCGCCGGTTCCGCACCGCGCGCCAGCACCTTCCATGCCATGTGCTTGAGCGGCATTCCGGGTTCGTAGGCGCGCAAGCCGGCGAAGTCCTCCTCGCCGCGGATTTCGGAGACGGCCGCGGCGCCCGCTGCCGCCGCGGCGGGCGGCAGCGGGCGGATGCCGTGCGGCCGCGGCGCCGCGAACACGGTAAGCGGTGCATACACATAGGTCCAGGCGTGAAACCATCCGAACGGGTATCGGGTGTGCATTTCGAACTGGCCCAGGCGGATGACGCCGCGGCGCGCCACCGGCAGGCCGACCACATCCTGCATCTGCGCCTTCGCGGGCACGCTTTGCATGCCCGAGCCCTGCGCGCCGGTGGTCTCGATCGTGCAGCGGATCTCGATGTCGCGGCGATCCAAGATCGAGTCGTTGCGCAGCGCGAAGCGCAGAGCCGCCTGTGATCCGGCGAAGGCGTCGATTTGCGATTCGATGTCCACCTTGAGGCCGAGCAGGTTGCGGTGGCAATGATGCATGGCGACGACCGCGAGGCTGGCCATCAGGAACGCAAAGGCCAGACCCAGGTTGCTGTTGTAATTCAAGCCGGCGATCAGCATCGCGACCACCAGCGCGGCCAGCATCAGTCCGTAGCGGGTCGGCAGGATGTAGATTCGCCGGCTGAGGATGATGGCCGGCAGCGCATCGCGTCCATGGCGCCTTGCGGCCCAGGCGCGAAATCTCATCCCCGCCGCCCGCAGCAATCCGCTCAGGGGTTTTGCGGTCACGGGATGGGTACGGCCTCGAGCAGCCGGGTGATCGTGTTCGGACCCGACTCACCCTGATGCACCCGATGCCCGACCACCGATTCGAGCACGGCCTGCACGTGTTCCGGGATCACCTCGCCGCGGCCCGCGATCAGCGCCCAGGCGCGCGCGGCGCGCAGCAGCCCGATGGCCGCGCGCGGCGACAGGCCGTGCCGTACGCCCGCCTGATGGCGGGTGTGGGCAACCAGCGCCTGCACATAATCGAGCAGTGCCGGTGCCGCATGCACGCCCTGCACGTCGCGTTGAATCAGCCGCAGGCGCTCCCCGCCGACCACCTTGGGGAGCGTCCCCAGCAATTCGCGCCGGTCCACGCCGCTCAGCAGCTCGCGCTCCGCCGCGGCCGCCGGGTAGCCGAGATGCACGCGCATCAGAAAGCGGTCCAGTTGCGATTCCGGCAGTGGAAAGGTTCCCGCCTGATCCTGCGGATTTTGCGTCGCAATCACGAAAAACGGCTCGGGCAGCGGCATGGTCTGGCCGTCGAGCGTCACCTGATGCTCCTCCATGGCCTCGAGCAGGGCACTCTGTGCCTTGGGTGAAGCGCGGTTGATTTCATCGGCGAGCACCAACTGGGCAAAGATCGGGCCGTGCTGGAAGCGGAACTTGCCGGCCTCGCGGTCGTAGATGGAGACGCCGAGCACATCGGCGGGCAGCAGGTCGCTGGTGAACTGGATGCGTTGGAAGCTCAGGCCGAGCGTCTTGGCGATGGCGTGGGCGAGGATGGTCTTGCCCACGCCGGGAACGTCCTCGATCAGCAGGTGACCCTGCGCCAGCAGGCAGGCGAGACACATGCGGATCTGCCGGTCCTTGCCGAGGATGACGCGATTGAGCTGTGTCAGCACCGCATCGATGTCGGACTTGGAGGTGTTCATTGCGTGCGCAGTGCGCTCACCCGCCTGGTCTGCGCCCGCAGTTGGCCGATCTCGGTGAGTAGCTCCGTGCGGCGCAGCGTGTCCTTCGCGACCACCTCGGGCGGCGCGTTCTCAGCGAACTCCGGCTTGGCGAGCTTGGCCTGCAATTTCTCGAGTTCCCCTTCGGACCTGCGCAGCCGCTTCGCCAGGCGGTCCAGTTCGGCCGCCGGATCGATCAATCCGGCCATCGGCACCAGGATCTGAAGACCGCCGAGCAGCGCGACGGCCGAGATCGGCGCCGCCGCTGCGGGCCCGAGCAGCTGCGGCGCCGAGATGCCGGCGAGCCGCTCCAGCAGGAACAGATTGCGCTCCAGAAAGGCGATGTCGGCGGCCGAGGCGTTCTGCAGCAGCACGTCGAGCCGGCGGCTCCACGGAATGTCCATCTCGCCGCGGATCTGGCGCACCCCGAGGATGAAGTCCATGACCCAGCGCATCTCCCGTTCAGCATCGGCGTCCGCCGGCGCACCGGCCGGGAAGGGGGCCAGCATGACGGTTTCTCCCGCAACACCGGCGCTCAGACGCGCGCGCTGCCAGATCTCCTCGGTGATGAACGGCGCCAGCGGGTGCAGTGCGCGCAGCAGCATTTCGAGGGTGCCGATCAGGGTCAGCCGCGTGCCGCGTTTTTGCGCATCGCTCGCGGCCGGCGACTGCAGCACCGCCTTCGAGAATTCCAGGTACCAATCGCAGAATTCGTTCCACGTGAACTCATAGAGAGCGCTCGCCACGTTGTCCAGTCGGTAGTCGGCGAAGCCGAGTTCGACGCGCTCGAGGGCCGCGCGCAGGCGCGAACCGATCCACCGGTCGGCAAGTCCGAACTCGGCGCCCCCGCGGCGCAGATCCTGGTCCTCGACGTTCATCAGCACGAAGCGGGCGGCGTTCCACAGCTTGTTGCAAAAATTGCGATACCCCTCCACCCGCGCCATGTCGAATCGCAGGTCGCGGCTTTGCGTGGCGAGCGACGCGAAGCTCAGGCGCAGCGCATCGGTGCCGAACGCCGGTATGCCCTGCGGAAATTGCCTGCGCGTCGCCCTCTCGATGGCAGGCTGCATCTTCGGCTGCATCAATCCACTGGTGCGTTTTATGAGCAGCGCATCGAGCGGGATGCCGTCGACGATGTCGAGCGGGTCGATCACGTTGCCCTTGGACTTGGACATCTTCTGGCCGTCGTGATCGCGGATCAGGCCGTGTATGTACACCTCGCGGAACGGCACCTCTCCGGTGAATTTCAAGCCCATCATGATCATGCGGGCGACCCAGAAAAATATGATGTCGAAGCCCGTGACCAGCACCGAGGTCGGGTAGTAGGTCGCGAGATCGCGCGTGGGCTGGGGCCACCCCTGGGTGGAGAACGGCCACAACGCCGAGGAGAACCAGGTGTCCAGCACATCCTCATCCTGGCGCAGCACCACCGAATCCGCGAGGCCGTGGGCGGCGCGCGCCTCGGCCTCGGAGCGCGCCACGTACCAGCGTCCGTCGGCGTCGTACCACGCCGGGATGCGGTGGCCCCACCACAGCTGGCGGCTTATGCACCAGTCCTTGATGTTGCGCATCCATTCGTAATAGACGCCCGTCCAATTCTCGGGTACGAATCGTATGCGGCCCTCCTCGACGGCGCGCACGGCCGGCCGCGCCAGGGGCGCGACGTCGACATACCATTGGTCCGTGAGCAGAGGTTCGAGCACCGCATGGCTGCGGTCGCCGCGGGGCACGCTGAGCACGTGCGGTTCGACGCGTTCGACCAGACCGAGCGCCTCGAGGTCGGCGAGGATGCGCTTGCGCGCCGCATCAAGGTCGAGGCCGCGGTAGGGCGCCGACACTTCGTCGTTGAGCGTTGCCGACGGCGTCATGATGTTGATCAGCGGCAGCGAGTGGCGCCGGCCGACCTCGTAGTCGTTGAAATCATGCGCGGGCGTGATTTTCACGCAGCCGCTGCCGAACTGCGGGTCGACGTATTCGTCGCCGATCACCGGGATCTCGCGTGCCGTGAGCGGCAGGCGCAGTCTGCGGCCGATCAAGGCGCGATAGCGCTCATCCGCCGGGTGCACGGCCACCGCCGCGTCGCCCAGCATGGTTTCCGGCCGCGTGGTCGCGACCACCAAATGGCCGCCGCCGTCCGCCAGGGGATAGCGCAGATGCCACAGACTGCCGTGCTCCTCGGTGGCGACCACCTCCAGGTCGGACAGGGCGGTCTTGAGCACCGGGTCCCAGTTCACCAGCCGCTTGCCGCGGTAGATCAGACCCTCGGCATGCAGCCGCACGAACACCTCGGTCACGGCGCTCGAGAGCGCCGGATCCATGGTGAACTTGTCGCGGCTCCAGTCGACCGACGCGCCCAGGCGGCGCAGCTGGTTGGCGATCACGCCGCCGGATTGCTCCTTCCAGCGCCAGACGCGTTCGATGAACGCATCGCGGCCCACTTCAAGGCGGCTCCTGCCTTCCGCGTTGAGCTGTCGCTCCACCACCATCTGGGTGGCGATTCCAGCATGGTCGGTGCCGGGTTGCCAGAGCGTGTCGAATCCGCGCATGCGCCGGTAGCGGATGAGCGCATCCATGATGGTGTCCTGGAAGGCGTGGCCCATGTGCAGCGTGCCGGTGACGTTGGGGGGCGGGATGACGATCGAATAGGCGGGACCGCGGCCGCCGGGCGCGAACGCGCCGAGGCTCTCCCATCGGGCGTAGATCCGCGTTTCGATGTCGGCGGGCGTGAAGGCTTTATCCATGGCTCTCCGGGATCGATGCCTGTTCGCGCAGCACGCGGTCGATGAGCTGCGGCAATTGCGCATGCAGGCGCTCGAGCACCCGTTCGAACAGGCTGCTCTCGATGTCCCTGGCGGCGTCCTTGATGAGCGAGTCGGCCAGCTCGAAGGTGGCGGCGAGCACGGCGGAGCGGATCGCGGCCAGATCGACCGTCGGGGAAATCCCGGCCGCGTCCTCGACCGCGTCGGTGAGGATGGGGATGGTGCTCGGGTCGAGAGGTCCTGGACTCATGCAGAACGTCAAATGTTCCCGGAGTCACCCGGTTGGTGCGTGTTCAGCGTGAGTTTCTGTTCGCGATAGGATTTGAAGCGCTCCCGACCGAGCCGGCGCCACTCGGCGTCGGCATCGACGATCTCGGCGACCGAGGCGAAACGCTCCAGCCGCGGCGGCAGGCGGCCGCTGAGGTTGACCAGCAGATCGGCGGCCGGCGCGGTATCCGCGTCCACGGCCAGATGCACCGGCGAGGCGGCGTCGGCGCGTCCATCGACGCACAGCTCGTGAGGAACGAAAGAGCGCTCGCTGAACGTCCACAGCAAATCATCCAATCCCCCGGCATCGGCGGGATCGGCCAGAATGACGACGCGCAGGTCGTTCAAATAGGCCTTCTCCACCAGCCGGCAGGCGAACAGCCAGCGCTGCTTCACGGCGGAGCTGTCCAGCACGTAGAAGTCCACGCGGCTGGTCATTTCGCCTGCGCGCGCTGCATCAGGAAGTCCACCAGCAGCGGCACCGGCCGGCCGGTGCTGCCCTTCTGCGAGCCGCCGAGCCAGGCGGTGCCGGCGATGTCCAGATGCGCCCATTTCAGATCCTTGGCGAACTTCCACAGGAACGAAGCGGCGGTGCAGGCGCCGCCCTCGCGGCCGCCGACGTTGGCGATGTCGGCGAAGTTACTCTTCAATTGTTCGGCGTATTCCTCGCCGATGGGCATTCTCCAGGCGCGATCGTCGGCGCGCACCCCCGCCGCCTCCAGCTCCCGCGCGAGCGTCTCATCGTTGCTCATCAGGCCGCTGAAGTGGTTGCCGAGCGCAATGACGCAGGCGCCGGTCAAAGTGGCCACATCGACCACGGCGGCAGGCTTGAAGCGGCGGCTGTAGGTGATCGCATCGCACAGGATCAGCCGGCCCTCCGCGTCGGTGTTGAGCACCTCGACCGTTTGCCCGGACATCGTGGTGACGATGTCGGCGGGTTTGACCGCCGCGCCGCTCGGCATGTTCTCGCAGGTGGCCACGATGACCACCACATTGACCGGCAACTCGAGTTCGACGATGGTACGCAGGGCGCCGAGCACGGTGGCGGCGCCGCTCATGTCGAACTTCATCTCGTCCATCGCGGGCGGGTCCTTGAGCGAAATCCCGCCGGAATCGAAAGTGATCCCCTTGCCCACCAGGCAGACCGGAGCGACCTTGGGACCGGCGCCCCGATATTCGCAAACGATCAACCGCGGCGGTTCCACCGAGCCCTTGGCCACCGCCAGGAATGCGCCCATCTTGAGCGCCTTGATCTCGCGCTCGCCGAGCACCCGGGCCTTGATGTCCGGCCAGTCCCGCGCCAGCTGGAGCGCGCGCGCGCCGAGATAGCGGGGCGTGCAGACATTCGGCGGCAGATTCGCAAGGTCGCGCGACAGCGCCATTCCGCCGGCCATCGCCGCGCCGATCCGCACGCCCTCGGCGGCGGACTTGGACGCCGCGGCGTCGGCCATCGCCACGCTCACCCGGGTCAGGCGCGGCGGCTTGGGTTTGGCGCCGGTCTTCAGATCAGGAATCTTGTAAAGCTGTGCACTCAGGGACTCGGCGACCATGCGCGCGCGATGGGTCACGTCGAGTTGCGCGACGCTCTCCATCGCCAGATAGACCACCGCGTCCCGGGCGCCGGTCTTGGCAAGGGCCGATGCCGTCGATTGCAACGCCTTGCGGTATTGTTTGCGGCCGAACGCCTTGCGCGAACCGAGGCCGACCAGCAGTACGCGGGCTGCCGGGGCGCCCCGCGGCTCCGTCAGCAGCAGAGTGTCCCCCAGCTTGCCGGGGAAGTCGCCGCGCGTATGCAGCTTGCCGAGCAGACCGCCGGTCTGGGCGTCGACTTGACGGGCGGCGAGCCCGAGGTCACCCTGTTCGTAGATGCCGACGACGGCACATCCGGCGGCCTTGCGCACCCGCGCGTCGACTATTGTGTTGAATTCCATGTCCGGATCCCCGTTGCGTGCGTTGTTCGTCCCAAGTGGGCAGTCAGTTTACTCGATAATCAACAAGGCTCTAAGCTCGACGCCATGAAATGGACGGTTCAACGATACGTACTGCGCGAGGTCGTGCAGACCTGGCTCGGAGTCACCGGCGTCCTGGTCGCCATCCTGATCTCCAATCAGCTGTCCAGGGTGCTCGGCCAGGCGGCGGACAATCAGTACGGGCGCCACGTGGTCATCGACCTGATCGCGCTCGGTGCCGTGATGAATCTGTCGGTGGTGGTGCCGGTCGGGCTGCTGCTGGCGGTGGTGCTCACGCTCGGCCGCCTGTACCACGACAGCGAGATGGCTGCGCTGCAGGCCTGCGGTTTCGGCCCCGCCCGTCTGTTCGCACCGCTGTTTTGTTTCAGTGCGGTCATCGCGCTCGGGCTCGGCTGGCTGTCCTTCGTGCAGGTGCCCCGCGCCGACCGCGAGGCGCAGCTGCTGCGCCAATCGGCGCTCAAGGATGCCCAGTTCGGGCAGCTGGACGCAGGCCGCTTTCGCTCCTTCGGCGGCGGGGATGCCGTGTTCTACGCGGAACGGGTCGACGAGCAGGGCGTGCTGCACAATGTGTTCGTGCAGCGCGAATCCGCCGGGCGCATCGAAGTCGCGCTGGCCGACACCGCCACGTACACGAAAACGGCGTCCGATGGCCTGCACCTGGTGACCCTATACAACGGCCGCCGCTACGAGGGCGAACCCGGCCACCGGGATTTTCGCGTCATCGAGTTTCAGGAGCACGGCATACCGATCGCCACTCCCGTCGCCCCGTCGGCCATCCAGGACCCGGATACCAAGCCCACGAGCGAGCTGTTGGGCTCGAGCGTCCCGTCGGACATCGCGCAGCTGCAATTCCGGGCGTCTACCCCGCTGATGGCGTTGGTGCTGACGCTGATCGCGGTTCCCGTGAGCCGCCTGCGGCCGCGCCAGGGCCGCTATGCACGGGTGGGATTCGCGATCATGGTGTATTTCGTCTATTCGAATCTGCTGTCGGCGGCCAAGGTCTGGTTGGAGAAGGGCGTGCTGCCGCTCGTGGTCGGAGTGTGGTGGGTTCACCTGGCGGCCGTGGCGCTCGGACTGTACCTGGTGTTTCGCGAATCGCCGCCGGCATTCTGGCTTCGCGCCCGGGAGAGGTCGGCGTGAACACCCTCGACCGCTATTTGTACCGCACCGTGCTGGTCTACACCCTGCTGGCGATGGCGGTGCTGCTGGCCCTGGGCGCCCTGGTGCTGTTCATCAGCCAACAGGGCGAGATCGGCATCGGCAGCTACACGGCCGGCGACGCGTTCCTGTTCACGCTGCTCAATCTTCCGCAGCAGGCCTTCGAACTGCTGCCGATCGGAGCGATGCTCGGTGCGCTGATGGGATTGGGCAATCTCGCCGCCGGCAGCGAATTGATCGTGACCCGCGCCTCGGGCGTATCGGTGTGGCGTATCGGCTGGCCGGTGGGGCTCGCCGGGATGACCCTCGCGCTGCTGATGTACGGCATCGGCGAATTTGCCGCGCCGCCGCTCGCGCAATTCGCGAAGCGCGAAAAGACCACTCTCAAGCTGGCGGATGTCAGTTTCGCGGGCCAAAGCAGCGCCTGGGTCAAGGACGGCAACCTGATTTTGCGCGTGCAGACCGGCGAGGTGGATCAGGCCTTCGGCGGCGTGGTCCTGTTCCAGCTGGACGGCGCGTCGCGCCTGCGCTCGATCCAGCGCGCCGACCGCATATCGATCGCCGATCCGGGCCGCTGGCGCCTGCACAACGTCGCGACCACGCGTTTCGGGCCGGACCAGATCCAGGGCGAATCGGCCACCGAGCTGACGATGCGTTCCACCGTCAATCCGGAGTTTCTGGGGCTTGCCGCCACCGATCCGGATCTGCTGACGCTGCGCGGACTGTCTGCCTACATCGATCATCTGCGGCGCAACAACCTCGACACGGCGGTGTTCGAGATCGGCTTCTGGTCGCGCATCGCACGCATGTTTGCCGTGGTGGTGGTGACCCTGCTGGCGCTGCCATTCGTGTTCGGTCCGCTGCGCACCAGCGGCGCCGGTACGCGCACGGTGGTGGGGGTGCTGCTCGGCGTGGTCTTCTTTCTCATCACCCGCACCGTGGAAAACGGCGGCCAGCTGTTCGGTCTGAATGCCGTATTGGTCGGCTGGCTGCCGACGGGGGTGATCGCCTTGTGCACCGCCGTAGCGATCTCACGGACGCGCTAGGACCACCACCCGGGTGCGCGACAGCCGGTCGTGCATTGCCAAATGATCGCGATCGAGGTACATCCACAAGACGCCGAGCGCCGCGGGCGCCCAGGCGAGCGGGGCGCATAGGGAGCGCAGCACCGCGGCCGCCGGCTTCACCGGTCTGCCGACGATGTCCACCGTGCGCAAATGCCAGGCGCGCATGCCGAGCGTCTGGCCGCTGCGCACCCAGTTGAGCACGAAGTAGCCGGCGATGACGCCGATCAGGCCGGCGCGGTACACATGGACCCACGGGCCGGCAGTCTGCGGCAGCACGGCTTCGCCGTGGGTGAATATCAGTGATACCGCGGTGAACACCATCAACAACGCAGCGATCAGCAGCGTGTCATACACCAGGGCGGCCAGGCGGCGCGCAAAGCCTGCGTGGGCGGCGCCGGTCACCGCGTCCCGGCGGCCTTGGATTGGAGCGGGGTCGCCTTGGGCGGGTTCGACTCTTTGGGCTTCGATTTGTCCGGCTTGGGCTGCAGCAATTGCTCCAACGGTCGGAAGATGGCGTCATATCGGTAGGCCGCGATTTCAAAGGCCCGGCCCTGGGTCTTGGCGTCGAGCGCCGCATTCTTGGTGGTCTTCACCTCGAGCCAGTGCTTGTCGCCGCTGACGGCGCCGCGCAGCGTGATCACATCACCGTCGGTCAAGGTGAGCGTCGCGGTGGTGGGGCCGAAACCGATGCCGGCTGCAGGCGCGACGTCGTCCGCGGTCAAGCCGCCGTAGGCGAGCGGCGAGGGCCCCACCGATCTCGGATCCAGGGCGCTGCGGCCGGGTGGAACCGCATCGAGTGCGAAATTGTCCGCGCCCGAGGCCAGGCGATGGATGGCGTAGGGCGGCCCCGTCGGCGGCGTCACGGCGATTTTCTGAATGGCCGAGGTCGCCACATCGAGCAGCAGGGCGTCGATCCAGTAGCGCGGTTCGGCTTCGGCGGAGAGCGCGGGCTTGATCAGGTAGCTCGCGGCTTCGCCGGAGCGGCGCACGAAACTGCCGTCCCCGGAAGGCTTGCCGACGATGAGCGGGTGCTTGCCATCGTTGGCGATCACGGTGATCTCCGTGCCGGTCGAGCCGGCCGCGGATACATCCTCGACGCCGATGAGGGCGTATTTGGCCGGGTCGGAGGTCTTCTCCTCAACCACGGTGGCATCGCCGAGCGACAGCAGCAGCTTGCGCAGCTTCGCGACGTCCGCGGGGTATCCGCTGCGCTCGGCCACCGTCCAGTGGTCCGCGCTCCGTTGCAGGCTCACCGTCGCAGCGCCCTTGCGCAGCGTGATGCCGGTGACGCTCTCGAGCTCCGCCCCGAGGCCCGGCAGCAGCGGCGCACCCCGGGTATCGCGCGGCAAATTGCGCTGAGAGGCGAGAAACAGGGCTCCCGAGATCGCAATCAGGGCCGCGAGCAGCAAGATGACGAATCGACGCTGGTTCATGTCGAGCGGCGCCGCCGGCGCCAGGACAGCAGGAAAAAGCCGGTCAGCGCGACGACCAGCGGCGCGGCGACCATGTTGATCGCTTTCAGCCAGGACTCGAGCCGGTCGATCTCGACGTCGAGGCCGCGCTGCGTCTCGCGCAATTGCCTGCGCACGTTCATCTTCTCTGCGGTGAATCGTTTGACCTCCTCCACCTGCTCGGGCGAGAGCATGAGCGATGCCTGATCGCTTCGCTTGCTTTGCAGTTCGGTCAGCTTTGCCTCGGTGCCTTTGAGTTCGGACTCGAGTTCCAGCACCTTGCTGCGCAGACGATCATCCGCGCGCCGCCTGAGCTCCTCGATGCGCTCGAAGGGTCGTGCGAAGCTCGCGCGGCCGCGAATGCTGATCAGTGCGCCGCTGCCGCCGAGATTATCGAGCACGTTGGCCACCAGGTCGCCGTTGTTGGCGAACGCCTGCGCGACGCGCTGGCCGAACAGTTCGCGTGCCTGCACCCACATGAAATCGAGCAGCAGGTCGGTGTCGGCGACGACCACGATGTTGGCCGGCGACACCGATTTGGCCAGGTGCGCCACCGGTGGACCGGCCGGCGGCTTGTAATCGGGCGGCGGCCCGCCGGGGAATGCCGAATCCACCGGGCCGGTGATTCGCGCGGCGAGCGTGTAGCGCAGTCCGGTGGGCTTGAAGCCGTCCCGCAGGGTGGCCGGATCGAGAAGCGCGGCGAAGCGTGCGGCCGGGATCGGCGCCGCCGAGGTCGAACTCTGCAGCAGCGGCTCGAAAGAGGTCTTGGCGCCCGGGCGCGGGGCGAGCGAACCGGCGGTCGCCAGGTTGATCGCATCGAGGGACGCCGTCACGACGTCCTTCGGATCCATGTTTGCGTGGCGCAGTCCGAGTATGCCGATGTGGCGCACCGGCGGCGCTTGCATGCTGGTGCGCACTTCGAGACCGAGTTCGGAGTCGCCGATCACCTGTGTCGGATCGTAGGCGACGCCCCAGCTGCCGAGCAACGGCTGCAGATCCGAAGCGCGGCCCGCCGTCGCGGCCGCCATCGGATTGGAGGGATCCTGGCCGGCGGTATCGGCGCCGGAAAACGGATCGACGAACACCAGGGTTCTTCCGCCGCGCAACACGAACTGGTCGATGGCGTAGAGGGTCTTCGGCGGGAGGTTCTTCGGATGAACCACCATCAGCACGTCAACGTCCTTGTCGATGCCATCGATGTCGCCGTTCAGGGTTCGCAGCGTGAACAGTTGCTCGATCTGGCCGAGGACCTGCCAGGGCTCGCTCATCTGGCCGGTGGATGGATTGAACTGTCCCTGCATGCCGAGCGAGCTCATCAGGCCGATCACCGGCTTTTTCGGCGCGGCCAGCTCGTGGATCAGCTTGGCGACGTCATACTCGAGAAATTCCTCGCGGTCCGCCTGGAAGCTCGGGATCACCGAGCGTCCATCGGTCGAATTGGTGCCGGCCAGACCGAAATACAGCGAATCCCCGCCGCCGCCCGCGTCGAGCGATTGCAGACCGTACTCGGCCGCGCGGTCCTCGTCCTCGGAAAACGGCTGCGGATCGATGACGCGCAAACGGATCTTGCCGCCGGAGCGGGCCGTGATCTCCTCGAGAAATTCGCGCACCCGGGTCGCGTACGGCAGGACGAGCGGCGACTGCTTGGCAGCCGCTTCGCGCGAAAAATAGAAATACAAATTGACCGGTTCCTTGATTTCCGCGAGCACCTGGCGGGTGCCGGGACTCAGCGTGTACAGCCGGTTCTGGGTCAGATCGAGGCGCATGCCCGTCAGCCCGAGATTCGACAGCATCACCACGCCCAGAAACAAGATGGCCAATGCGACCAATCCGCCCACCCCAAAACCGGTTCGCCGCCAGCCGCCCATCATTCCGCCTTCTTCATGTCGAGTACCAGAGCCGTGGCGGCCAGCCAGAAGATGATCAGCGCCGCGAAGTACACCAGGTCGCGCAAATCGATGACGCCCTTGGATATCGCCTCGAAATGAGTGAAGAAGCTCAGCGAGGCGATCGCATCGACGATGGGCTGCGGCAGCACGCCGCGCACCAAGTCGAGCACCAGCGGAAATCCGGCGAGCAGGAACACGAATCCAACCAGGGCCGCGGTGATGAAGGCGATGACCTGGTTGCGCGTGGCGGCCGACAGGCACATGCCGATGGCGAGAAATCCGCCCGCCATCAGCCAGCTGCCGACATAGGCGGCGACGATGGCGCCGTTGTCCGGTTTGCCCAGATAATTGACCGTGATCCAGATCGGAAAGGTCAGTGCCAGCGCGATGCCCGCGAACACCCAGGCCGCGAGGAACTTGCCGGTCACCGCCTGCCACAGCGTCACCGGCAGCGTCATGAGCAGTTCGATGCTGCCGCTGTTGCGCTCCTCGGACCACAGCCGCATGGAGATGGCCGGGATCAGCACCAGATACAGCCACGGGTGCCAGCGAAAGAACGGCTGCAGGTCGGCCTGGCCGCGCTCGAAGAATCCGCCCACCTGAAACGTGAATACCGCCGCCAACAGCAGAAAGATGACGATGAACACATAGGCAAGCGGCGTCGCGAAGTAGCTGCGCAGTTCGCGCCGGAAGATCACGGCCACCTGGTTCATGGTGCCGCTGCCGCGATCGCGGGACGTGTCAAGGAGCGGAACACCTCATCGAGGCGTCCGGTCTCGAGATGCAGTTCCGGCACGTCCCAGCCGTTGCCGGCAATGATGGCGCTGATCGCCGGCAGCGCGCGGGCGCCGGGCTTGGCCACCGCCGTCATGCGCAATTCGCGCGAATCCAATTCCACCCCATCCACCTCCGGCAGGGCGGCGATGGCGCTGCGCGCGGTTTCGAGCTGTTCGGGCTTCTCGAATCGCAGGCTGACGGCATTGTGGTAGCGCGAGCGCGCCTCGAGCGCCGCGGGCGATTCATCGACCACGATGCGCCCATCGGCGATGATGATCGCGCGCGTGCACACCTCGTGCACCTCCTCGAGGATGTGCGTGGACACGATGACCAGCTTGTCCTTGCTCAGTTCGTTGATCAGCCGCCTGACCTCGTGCTTCTGATTCGGGTCGAGGCCGTCGGTCGGTTCATCCAGGATCAATACCTGTGGATCGTGGATCAGTGCCTGCGCCAGGCCCACGCGGCGGCGGAATCCCTTGGAAAGCGTTTCGATCACCTGACCGATCACGGGTTCGAGTTCGAGGCGCTCAATGACCTCGGCCCGCCGCCGGCGGCGCGTCTCGCCGGACAGTCCGCGGATATCGGCGACGAAGTCCAGGAATTCGCCGACGGTCATCTCGCCGTAAAGAGGCGCGCCCTCCGGCAGGTAGCCGATGCAGGATTTCGCCGCAACCGGCTCGCGTTCGATGTCGTGTCCGCAGACGCTGACCTCCCCGGCCGACGGCGACAGGAACCCGGCGATCATGCGCATGGTGGTGGATTTTCCGGCGCCGTTCGCGCCGAGGAAGCCGAGCACCTCGCCGGCGGATACGGAAAAGCTCAGATCATCGACCGCAAGCTTGGTGCCGTAGCGCTTCGATAAATGTTTCGTCGTGATCATGGGCGCCTTGGAGTGGTTGTCGGCATATTAAGTTCCCAAAATTTTACGCAAGCGTGCGCGCCTGACTAGAGGCGCGCGGCCTTCTCGTCGATGGCCGCCTTGTTCTCCTGCAGTATGCGCCGCACTTCGGGCAGCGGCGGCCGATCCGCCATTCGGGCGATGAGTTCGGGCAGCTCGTGCCATTCCCGTCCCCAATGCACCAGACGGGCGGCGTCCGCGATCACCTGCTCGCGCGCCGCGACAGGCGCCGGCACGGGATCCGCGGGCGCGGCTTCGGGTGCCGGTGCGGGCGCCGGGGACGATTCTCTCGACGATTCGGGTGATGCGGACTTGGGCGCGCCCCTGACCCGGGCGTGCGGTTTGCGCGGCTTGCGTTCCGAGCGGGCCACGCGGGGGGTGCCGGCCGCCGGCGGCTCGTGCAGCATCTGCGGCGGAAACTGCGGCATTTCCATGGTTCCGGTCTGCGCATCCGCGCCGGTCTGCGCATCCGTGCCTGCCGCCACCTGCAGCTCGAGGGTCGGTGCCTCGTCCGGATCGCCGCGCAGGTCGGCACGCGGTATGAAGCGCTCGATGTGCTGCATCCCCACCAGATTGGCGAGGAAGGCCATCATTTCGAGCGCGTCGGAGAATTTCGCATCGCCCATAGTGACGCGTTCTTGCACCTGGGCGCGCAGCGCCAGCGTCTTTTGCAGGGCAAGATCCACGATCCAGCGCGTGGGCCGCTGGTGCGGAACCCAGGACTGGATTTTCCAATAACTGTCATCGTCGAGAGCCGTGTACTTCAAATGCAACTCGAGACTGCCCAGCCATTTATCCAATAAATCCAACAATCTTTGATCGGCGGGTGTTGCCATGGTGTTCAGCTCCGGCATGCACCCTAAACGAAGCGCCGGCCGATGGCTAGCGGTAGACTTGAGATCATGTGCGGAATAGTCGGCATCATCGGGCCCCGGGCGAGCGTGGATACCGCCCGGGCCATGTCGCAGCGGCTGCGGCATCGGGGGCCGGACGGCGAGGGGGTTTGGGGCGGCCCGGATGCGGCACTGGGCCATCGCCGTCTCGCGATCATGGATCTATCCGATGCCGGCCGCCAGCCGATGATCTACGGCCGGCACATCCTCACCTACAACGGCGAGATCTACAATCACGAGTCGCTGCGCGCGGATCTGGCCGGACCGTGGCATTCGAGCGGCGATACCGAAGTGCTGCTGCACCTGTTGGCCGCCGGCGGCGCTGCGGCGCTCGACAAGATCGTCGGCATGTTCGCCTTCGGCTGCTGGGATACGGAGCGGCGGCAGCTGCTGCTCGCGCGCGACCGGCTCGGGATCAAGCCGCTCTATTATAGGCTGCTGACCGACGGCATCGCCTTTGCATCCGAGCTCAAGGCGCTGCTGCTGCTCGACAGACCCGACGTGGATCGCGGCGCGGTGCGTGATTACCTGTTCCATGGCTATATCCCGGCGCCGAAGTCGGTTTATCTGGGCATCGCGAAACTGCCCGCCGGACATACGCTCACCTGGCAGGACGGCCGCGTCAGCATCGAGCGCTACTGGCGGCCGTCGCCCACACTGGTCGCGCGCACGGCCGAGGAAACCCTGGAGCGGCTCGACGCGCTACTCGGCAAGGTCGTGCCCGAGCAAACCTTGTCGGACGTTCCCGTCGGGGTGTTTCTGAGCGGCGGCATCGATTCCGCGCTGACGGCCTACTACCTGAACCGGCCGCGCACCTATACGCTGGGATTCGAGCAGCGCGGCCGATCCGAACTCGGACCGGCACGTGCGGTGGCGCGCCATCTGAAAACGGTGCACACCGAGATGACGGCGCAGGCGTCGGATTTTGCCATGGCGCTCGACAGGATCCCCGCGATGTTCGATGAGCCCTTCGGCGACAGCGCCGCCTGGTCGAACTATCTGATCGCCGAATTCGCGCGCCGCGAGGTGACCGTGGCGCTGTCGGGCGAGGGCGGCGATGAGATATTCTGCGGCTACCCGCGCTATTGGTCCGACATCGGAGCGCGCGCGAACGCGCTGAACAGGCTGCTGGCGAGCCGGCTGCCGCCGCTGTCCCGCTTCGGACAATCCATGCAGCGCCATGCGTACGTGGGCCTGTCGGGGTTTGCGGCCGCCCTCGGCGGCCTCACGGCGCTGCAGATCGACACCCTGCTGTCGCCGGACTGGCTGCAGAAGGATTATGACTACCTGTGGTTCTACCGGCAGTTCTGGCACGAGGAATTGGATCCGCTGTCGCAGCTGCGCTGGCTCGATCTGAACACCAGCCTGGCGGAGGGATTGCTGACCAAGGTGGATCGCACCAGCATGGCGCATTCGCTCGAGGTGCGTCCTCCGCTGCTCGATCATCGCCTGGTGGAGTTCATGCTGAGCGTCGACCCGGCGCTGCTGGTCGATCGGCGCAAGCGCCGCGGCAAATTGCTGGTGCGCAGGCTGATGGAACCGCGTCTGCCGCCGAGGCACCTCAACCGGCCGAAATCGGGATTCGGGCTGCCGGTGCGCAGTTGGATCAGGAGCAATCCGCAGATCCTGAACGCCGCGGTGCGGCGCCTGATGGAGCGCGGCGTGCTGCAGCGGCCCGTGACCCGCGATTTTCGCAGGGCCTGGTACGTGCTGATACTGGATCGCTGGTTCACAGCCTTTGAGTGACCCGCGGCAGCCGTCTGCGGACGCACGCCGTCTGCTTTTCGTGCCCGTCTCCGGGGCGTACGGGATGGGCGAGTACGCGCGCAGCCTGGCGATCGCACGCGCCGCCCGCGCGCGCTGGGATATCGCCGTGCACTTCGCGATCAGCCGCGATGCGCCCTATGCCGCGGACGCGCCCTTCGAGCAAACCCTGCTGCCCGCGTCGCCCACCTTTCACAGCGCCGAACTGATCGCACTGATGGAGAAATTCCGGCCGGACGTGGTCATTTTCGACAATGCGGGCCGCACCGCGCAGCTGCGCGCGGCGGCGCGCCTCGGAGCACGGGTGGTGTTCATCAGCGCGCGGGCGCGCCAGCGGCGCAAGGCGTTTCGCTGGCGCTGGATGCCGTTGATCGACGAGCATTGGATCGCCTATCCGCAGTTCATCGCCGGGGCGCTGCGCCCCGTCGAAAGATTCAAGCTGAGGCTGATCGGGCGGCCGATGGTGCGGTATCTCGATGTGCTCATCGAGGCCGCGGATCCCGGACTACGCCGCGCGGTTCTCGCGCGCATCGGCTGCGAGGCGGGCGGCTATGCGCTGCTCGTGCCCGGCGGCGGCACCGGACATCCGGGCGTGCTGAATGCGCCCGGCGAATTTCGCGCCGCGGCTCGCAGCCTCGCCGCCGGCGGCCTGCCGTGCATCGTCGTCGGACCGCCCGCGGCGGCGGCCGAGCCCGGTTCGAATCTGCACCTGCCGGGATTGCTGCCGCACGCTGAATTGACCGAACTGATGCGCGGCGCCCGGCTGGTCGTTGCCAACGGCGGTTCGACGCTGATTCAGGGCATCGCCTGCGGCGCGGCCTGTGTTGCGGTCGGCATCGCGAAGGATCAGGCGCTGCGGGTGCGGCGCTGCGTGGACGCTGGGGTTGCCGTCGCGGCGGCGCTGCGCGCGGCGGACATCGCGCAGGCGGCGCGCGCCCTGTTGGCCGAAGAGCCGGAACGCGCCGCGCTCGCGCGGCGCGCCGCTGCGCTGGGACTGCGCGACGGCATCCAGGTCGCGCTCGAAGCGCTCGCGGGCCTGCTTGGACCGGGCGCGGTGCGCGCATGAGCAGGGTGGTGCTGCTCGGCTACGATCTGGGTCAACCCTCGTTCCGCCACCGCATGCAAAGTCTTGCGGCGGCGCTCGAGTCGGCCGGCTGGCAGGTCAGGTGCGAACGGTTCCCGGGCGGCCGCTATGGTCTGCGCACCTGGGAGCGACGCGAGCTGCTGCGATGGGCGGACGTCGTTGTTCTGCATCAGATCAAACTGAGCGCGCTCGAGGCACGTCTGTTCGCCTCCCTGGCGCGCCGCCGGATATTCGACGTCGACGATGCCATCTACGTGCGCAAGCCGCGGCGCTTGGGACTGCCCGCCGACGATTCGCCGTGGCGCCGTCGCAAGTTCGCGGCGACCTGTCGGTGGGTGGACGTGGTTGCCTGCGGCAACGAGGTGCTCGCGGAGGTCGCGCGCACCGCCGCGCGCGACCTCCGCATCCTGCCGACGTCGATCGACGCGTCGGCCTACATGCCCACCACGGCCACGCAGGATGATCCACCGACGATCGCCTGGATCGGCAGCCCGGAGAATCTGGTCTACCTGGAAATGATCCGCCCCGCATTGGCGCGTCTCGCCGTGCGTCATCCGGCGCTGCGGTTGAAGGTGATCTGCTCGAGATTTCCGGAATGGCCGGAGGTCACCATCGAGCGTGTGCCGTGGAGCGCCCCGACCGAGGCGGCGGCCCTGGCGGGCGCGCACATCGGCATCATGCCGCTCAGCGATGACGAATGGAGCCGCGGCAAGTGCGCCTTCAAACTGCTGCAATACATGGCGGCCGCGCTGCCTTGCGTCGCCTCGCCGATCGGCGCCAACCGCGAGGCCGTGATCGACGGCGTCAGCGGATTTCATGCCCGCGGCACCGATGAATGGGAGCGCTGCCTGGACCGGCTGATCGAATCACCGGACCTGCGGGCGCGGTTCGGCGCCATGGGACGCGCGCACGTGGAATCCCGCTACTCGATGCATGCCTACCGGGTGCGATATCTGGAGCTGCTGGCGCGGCTCGCGGCCGGATGACGAAGCCGGTATGCTTTCGGCAATGCCCGCCGCGCAAATCTTCACCATCCTGAACCACTACACCTCGCGGCAGGAGCTCGATCCGGGATTCGCGGTCCTCGACAACTCGGCCAACGAACGGCCGGACTGGTTCGAGTATTGGCCGATCCGCAATTTCCTGCGCGGCGAGACCCTGCACGAGGAGGCGTTGTATGGATTTTTGTCGCCGCGTTTCACGCAGAAGACCAATTTGAGCGCCGCCCAGGTGCATGCGTTCGCCGCCGCGGACGCCGGTTGCGCCGATGTGATCCTGCTCAGTCCGAGCATCCACAACAGCGCTTATTATCTCAATGTGTTCAAGCACGGCGAATCGCAGCATCCGGGCCTGCTGAAAACCGCCGGCGGCTTCTTCGAGCGCATCGGCCGGCCCACCGATCTCGAGGAACTGGTCTCCGATTCCAGAAACACGGTGCATTCGAACTATTTCCTCGCCAAACCGCGCTTCTGGCGCGAATGGCTCGCGATCAATGAGCAGCTGTTTGCGATCGCCGAGACCCCCGCGGACGAATTGGGGCAGGCATTGCGCGCGCCCACTGCGTATCGCGGCGGATTCGGCGTGCAGATGAAGATCTTCCTCATGGAGCGCATCGCCACGTGGATTCTGACCACGGACCCGGGCTTCGTTGCGCGGGTCCGCGATCCGTTCGCCGCACGCTCGCGGATCTACAAGCTGCCAGTGGCGCTGGCCTGCGATGCGCTGAAGATCGCCTACAGCACGCAGCGCCGCGGCCAGTATCGGGACGTATTCCACCTGGTCAGCGGCCTGCGCAGACAGCTCAATTGGCGCATCCGGGTCGCCTCCCTCATGGGCTCCGGTCGGATCCGGCCGTATCTTCGAACGCTGCGCTCCTACTGGGCGGACGAACCGCACTAGTGGCCGCACCCTTGCGCGCACCCATGGACGTGGCGGCCGGATTCTGGCGGGACCGCAGCGTCCTTCTGACCGGGCATACGGGCTTCAAGGGCGCTTGGATGAGCCTGTGGCTGCGGGCGCTCGGCGCCGACGTGACCGGCTACGCCCTGGCGCCGCTCACCGATCCGAGCCTGTGGACCCTGGCCGGTGCGGCTCGGCCGGGACTGCGCGACGTTCGCGGCGACATTCGCGACGCCTCGCGCTTCGCCGAAGTGCTGGAGGAGGCCGATCCGCAGGTGATCGTGCACATGGCCGCGCAGGCGCTGGTGCGCGAGTCCTACCAGGATCCCCTCGGCACCTATGCCACCAACGTCATGGGTACCGCGGTGCTGCTGCAGGCGTGCCGCAAGCTGCGGCGACTGCAATGCGTGCTGGTGGTCACCAGCGACAAGGTGTACCAGAACGACGGCGGCGACCGGCCCTTCGAGGAAGGCGACCGGCTCGGCGGGCACGACCCGTACAGCAACAGCAAGGCCTGTGCGGAGCTGCTGACGGGCAGCTTTCGCGACAGTTTCTTTCGCGACGGGCCGCCGCTCGCGACCGCGCGGGCGGGCAACGTCATCGGCGGCGGTGATTGGTCCCGCGACCGGCTGGTGCCCGACTGCGTACGGGCGCTGGAGGCGGACGAACCCGTGAATCTGCGCTACCCGGCGGCGGTGCGGCCCTGGCAGCACGTGCTCGAGCCGCTGTCGGGCTATCTCGTCCTGGCGCAGGCGCTGGCGCAATCGCCGCATTCGGCGCCGCGTGCTGTCAATTTCGGCCCGGACGCGGCATCCTTTTGTCCCGTGAGCACGGTGGTCGAGGCGTTCAGCGCGCGCTTCGACGGCAAACCCGGATGGCGGCAGGCCGCCGGCACGCATCCGCCCGAGGCGCACGCCCTGACGCTGTCGTCCGATCTGGCCCGCCGCGAACTCGGTTGGCGTCCGCGGCTGGACCTGCCGGATGCGCTGTCTTGGACTGCCGACTGGTATCGGGCGCATCGGGCGGGAGCGGACATGCCGGCGATTTGCGAGGACCAGATCAGGCGCTACGGTGATCTCATGAAGTCAATGCCATGAAATGCGTCATCCTGGCCGGGGGCAAGGGCACGCGTATCGCCGAGGAATCGAACACCCGGCCCAAGCCGATGGTGGAGATCGGCTCACGTCCCATCCTCTGGCACATCATGAAGCTGTATGCCTGCTTCGGCGTGGCCGAGTTCATCGTGTGTCTCGGCTACAAGGGCCTCAAAGTGCGCAAGTGTCTCGCCGCCGGCACGCTTCGGGCGCATCGCCATGAGCGGCGGCAAGGTGACTTCATTCGCGGAGAAGCCGCAGGCGGAGGGCGGTCTGATCAACGGCGGATTTTTCGTGCTCGAACCGCAGGTGCTCGACCTGATCGGCGGCGACCACACGGTGTGGGAGAACGAACCGATGGAAAAGCTGGCCGCGGACGGCGAATTGGCGGCCTGGGTGCACCGCGGCTTCTGGCAGCCGATGGACACGCTGCGCGACAAGCACAGCCTGAACGCGCTGTGGGACAGCGGCGCGGCGCCGTGGAAACGATGGCCCAACTAGTCGCCACGGGCCCGGGCACTCTCGCGGCATGATCTTCACGGAAACCGCGCTTGCCGGCGCCTTCCAGATCGACATCGAGCCGCTCGAGGACGCGCGCGGATTCTTTGCCCGCAGCTATTGCGTCGACGAGTTCGCGGCGCACGGTCTGGGCGTGCCCATGCTCCAATGCAGCATCTCGCACAACAACCGGGCGGGTACGCTGCGCGGCATGCACTACCAAGCCGAGCCGCACGGCGAAGCCAAGCTGGTGCGATGCACGGCGGGTGGGGTGTTCGATGTGATCATCGACATCCGCCCACGGTCGCCCACCCATCGGCGCTGGTTCGGCGTGGAATTGACGGCCGCCAACCGCCGCTCGCTGTTCGTTCCGCCGGGATTCGCGCACGGCTTCCTCACCCTGGCCGACCATAGCGAGGTCTATTACATGATTTCCACGCCGCACGCTCCGGCATTCAGCCGTGGCATCCGCTGGGACGATCCCGGGGTGGGAATCGAATGGCCGGCGATCCCGAGCGTCGTGTCCGCGCGCGATGCGGGCTTTGCGCTACTGGGTCCGCCCGATCGCCGATGAACGCCAAGCGCGTGCTGGTCAGCGGCGCAGGCGGCTTCATCGGGCGCTGGAGCGTGCCGGTCCTGCGCCGGCTCGGCTATGACGTGCATGCGGTGCTGTCCGGCAGGGGAGGCGCGGTCGCGGCGCAGCTCGCGGGCGCGACGCTGCATACGGCCGATTTGTTCGATTCGGCTGCGCTCGAGGCCTTGTTTGCCGCGGTGCGGCCGACGCATCTGCTGCATTTCGCCTGGATCGCCACTCCCGGCAGCTATTGGACCAGCACCGACAATGCACGTTGGCTGGAGACGAGCCGGCGGATGCTGCGGGCGTTTTCGCGGGAGGGTGGCGTGCGCGCGGTCATGGCCGGTTCCTGCGCGGAGTACGATTGGTCGCAGGTCGGGGTGTGCCGCGAGGCGTCGAGCCCATTGGCCGTGAACCTCACGCCGCCGCTGCCGTACGTGGCCTGCAAGATCGCGCTGCAAGCGGAGCTTGACCGATTCGGCCGGGAACACGATCTGTCGAGCGCCTGGGGCCGCATCTTCCTGCAATACGGTCCATACGAGCATCCGCAGCGTCTGGTGGCCTCGGTGATCCGCAGCTTGCTCATGGGCCGCGAGGCGCTGTGTTCGCACGGCCGGCAGGTGCGCGCCTTCCTGCACGTCGCCGATGTGGGCGCGGCATTCGCCGCACTGCTCGACAGCGAGCTCGCGGGTCCCGTGAACATCGGAGCGGCGGAGCGCATCGCAGTCGCGGATCTGATCGGCGAGATCGCCCGACAGATCGGGCGTCCGGATCTGGTGCGGCTCGGCGCGCGGCCGCTGCCGCCGGGCGAGCCGCCGTTGCTGGTGCCGGACGTGCAACGTCTGCAGACCGAGCTCGGATGGCAGCCGCAGTTTGCCTTGCACGAGGGGCTCGCCGATGCGATCGCGTGGTGGCGCGGCGGTCTGGCAGCGCCGGGCGGCGGGGCTCCGCCATGACCTTGCTGCCCGGCTGGCATCCCGTGGTGGTGCATTTTCCGCTCGCGCTGGTCCTGACCTCGGCCGCCGCCCTGTGCCTGGCCCGGGTGCTGCGGCAGCAGGGACTGGCCGCCACCCTCGCCACAGTCGGCACCTGGAATCTGTGCCTCGGTACGTTGGGCGCGCTGCTGGCGCTCGGCACCGGACTGGCCGCGGTAATCGACCTGCATCCCGGGCCGGCGGCGCGACAGGCGGTGTCCCTGCATCTGAAGTGGGCGGTGGTCACCTCGCTCGGATTGCTGATCCTCGCGGTCTGGCGCGGCGCCGGCAAGCCCCAGGATTCGCGTCCCTCGCGGCTGTTTCTCGTCCTGCTATGCGCGGCTTGCGCGGCCCTGATCATGACCGGTTATCGCGGCGGACAGAACGTGTACCGCTACGGCATCGGGGTCATGAATGATTCCAGCTCCCGCCCAGGGATTTGATCAGCGCCACACTGGAGGCGAGCTGTCGTCCGCGCACGCTTAAGGAGGCGCGCTCGTTGGTGAGCGCCGTGGTTTGCGCCACCACCACATTGAGGTAGCTCACGATGCCGGATTTGTACTGGTTCAAGGCGATCGCCTCGGCGGCGTCGGCCGCCTTGGTGGCCTCGTCCTGGACGGTGATCTCGTCGGCGAGAACGCGTAAGGAGATGAGATTGTCCTCCACGTCTTGGAACGCGGCCAGCACCGTCTGCCGGTAGACGGCAACGCTGGCGTCGTAATTGGCGACCGCCTGGTTGGTGAGCGCGCGGCGCAGGCCGCCATCGAACAGCGTCAGTGCGAGAGCGGGCCCCACGGACCAGACCTCGTTGGCGACCGAGAACAGGTGGCTCCAGCTCGAGCTCTGATAGCCGTACTGCCCGGACAGCGTGAGCGACGGGAAATACGCCGACTTGGCCACCCCGATGCTGGCGTTGGAAGCGGCCATGCGGCGCTCGTTGCCTGCGATGTCCGGCCTGCGTTCCAGCAGGTCCGACGGCAGATCGAGCGGGATGTCGGGGATCTTCACCACCAGGGGGATCGGCGGCAGGGAGAAATCCTCCACGGCCTTGCCGATCAGCACGGCGATGGCATGTTCCAATTGACCGCGCTGGATGGCGAGGTCGATGGCGGCCGCCTGGGTGGATTTGAGCTGCGTCTGCGCCTGCGCCACGTCGGATTGTCCGGCGACGCCGACGGAATATTGATTTTGCGTGATCTTCAGGGATTTCTGCAGGCCTTCCACGTTGGCGTCGTACAGCCGCTTCTCCTCGTCCGTGACGCGCAGCTCGAAGTAATCCTGGGCGAGTTCCGCCTGGGCACTGAGCCGCGCGGCTTCGAGGTCCGCGGCGCTGGCTGCGGCGGTTTCGCGCGCATTTTCGGTGGTGCGCCGCAGCTTGCCCCAGAGATCGATTTCCCAGCTGGCATCGCCGGTGGCGGCAAAGGTGTTGCCCACCACGCTGCCGGAGGAGACGACCTGCGCGCCGGACGGTGCGCTGGTGATGATGCGCGCGCCGCTGCGCGCGCGGGTTGCGGAGGGGTCGAGCGCGACAGTCGGGAAATAGGCGGCCCGCGCCGCCTGCACCAGTGCGCGGGCCGCGCGGTATTGCGCCTCGGCCTGCTTGATGTTCTGGTTGGAGATGTCGATCTGTTCCATGAGTGCGTTCAGATTCCCGTCGCCATATACCTCCCACCATTTGCCGCGCGGCAGCTGGTCCTTCGGCTGCGCCGTTCTCCAGCCCAGCGATTCCTTGAACTGCGCCGGCGCCGGCGTGGGGGGGCGCGCGTAATCGGGTCCGACCGCACAGCCGCCGCTCAGCACGGCCGCCTGCAGCGCCGCCGCCTGCAGCGCCAACGCGCCGCGCCAGCCGGATGCGAGCCGCATCATGCCAAATGACCCGGCAGCGCATCGCGGGCCACGTGCCGCGCATGACGCTTGCTGCGGTACCAGTTCTGGAAGCGATCCATGTATAGGTAGATCAGCGGCGTCGTGTACAGCGTGAGCAACTGGCTCACCACCAGACCGCCGGCGATCGAAATGCCGAGCGGCCGGCGCAATTCGGCGCCGTCGCCGGCCCGGATCGCGAGCGGCAGCGCACCGAACAGGGCCGCGGTAGTGGTCATCATGATGGGACGGAAGCGCTTGACGCAGGCCTCGAAAATTGCGTCGCGTGGAGATTTGCCGTGGGCGCGCTGCGCCTCGAGCGCGAAATCGATCATCATGATGGCGTTCTTCTTGACGATGCCGATCAGCAGGATTACGCCGATCAGGGCGATGATGCTGAATTGCGTGCCGGTGGCCAGCAACGCCAGCAGCGCACCGACACCGGCCGACGGCAATGTGGACAATATGGTGAGGGGATGTGCATAGCTCTCGTAGAGCATCCCGAGCACGATGTACACCGTGACCAATGCCGCGAGGATCAGCAGCGGCTCATTCCTCAGCGAATCCTGGAACGCCTTCGCCACGCCCTGGAAGCTGCCGCGCACTGATCGGGGTACTCCGAGCCTGACCAGCGCCTGCTCGACCGCGGTCGTGGCCTGGGACAAGGACACGTTCAGCGGCAGGCCGAACGAAATCGTCGATGCGGGGAATTGGCCCTGATGATTGACGGCCAGCGGCGTGCCGCGCATTTCGTATCGCGCAAAGGCCGTGAGCGGCACCATGGCCGGGGCGCCCGACGGCGCGGTGCCGGCCACGAACACGTTCTCCAACGCGCCGGAGTTCAGCGAGTTCTTCGGGTCCGCCTCCATCACCACCCGGTATTGATTCATGGGATTGTAGATGGTCGACACCTGGCGCTGTCCGAACAGGTTGTTGAGCGTGGTGTCGACCTCGGATGCATTCACGCCGAGCCGCGCGGCGGCATTGCGATCGATCGACAGGTAGGATTCCACCCCCTTGTCCTGCGCGTCGGTGTTGACGTCGGTGAGCTGCGGCAGGGTGCCGACCGCATTGCGGATCTTGATTTCCCACTCGCGCAGGGAATTCAGATCGTCCGCCTGCAGGGTGTATTGATACTGGGCGTTGCTCTGCCGTCCGCCGATGCGCACGTCCTGCGTGGCCTGCAAGAACAGCGTCGCACCCGGCACCCGCGCGAGCTTGCCGCGCAGCCGAGCGATGACCTGGTCGGCCGAGAGTTTGCGCTCCGCCAAGGGCTTCAAGGCGATGTACATCTGCCCGGTGTTGGTCTGGCCGCCGCCCGTGGAGCCGACGACGTTGGCCACGGCGGGGTCCTCGCGGATGATGGTCATGAACTCGGTCAACTTCTGCTTCATGGCGTCAAAGGAGATGCTCTGGTCGCCCTGGATGTTGCCGGCGAGTCTGCCGATGTCCTGCTGCGGGAAGAACGTCTTCGGAATGATCACGTACAAATACACATTGAGGCACACCGCGCACAGCAGCAGCGCCATCATGATGCGACCGTGTCCGAGCGCCCAGCCGAGCGAGCGCTCGTAGCCGCGCAGCATGGCTTCGAATCCGCGCTCGGTGGCGGCCGAGAAGCGCGCCCACCAGCCGCTTTGCGGCGGCCCCTCCTGCGTCTTGAGCAGGTACGCGCACATCATGGGCGTGGTCGACAGCGACAGGGCGAGCGAAATCACGATGGATGCCGACAGGGTCAGCGCGAATTCCCTGAACAGCCGTCCGACGATGCCGCCCATCAGCAGGATCGGGATGAACACGGCGATGAGCGATATGCTCATCGACATGACCGTGAATCCCACCTCGCGCGCGCCCATGAGCGCAGCCTGCATCGGCCGCACGCCTTCCTCGACGTGCCGCGAGATGTTTTCGAGAACCACCACCGCATCATCGACGACGAAGCCGGTGGCGATGGTGAGCGCCATGAGCGACAGATTGTCCAGGCTGAATCCGGCCAGATGCATCACGCCAAAGGTGCCGATCAGGGACACGGGCACCGCCACCGCAGGCACCATGGCCGCCGATGCGCGCCGCAGAAACAGAAACACGACCAGCACCACCAGGCAGACCGAGATGACCAGGGTGCGCTCGACCTCGCGCAGCGACGCCCTGATGGGCGGCGTACGGTCATTGACGATCCGCAGGTTCACGGCCTTGGGCATCGAGGCTTCGAGGCGCGGCAGCAACTCCTTGACGCGGTCGACGGTGGCGATGATGTTGGCGCCGGGCTGGCGGAAAACCATGATGCTGACGTCGTCCTTGCCGTCGGCGAGACCGGCGTTGCGCAGGTCCTGCACCGAGTCGACCACCTCGGCCACGTCGTCGAGCCGCACGGCCGCGCCCTTGTTGTAGGCGACCACGATGGGTTTGTACTCGCGCGCGACCTTGGCCTGATCATTGGCGCCGATCTGCCAACGGCTGTTGCCGTATTCGATCCAGCCCTTGGGACGGTTGGCGTTCGTGGTCGTGATCGCGGTGCGCACCGTCTCGCTGCCGATGCCGTATTGATTGAGCGCGGCCGGATTGAGCTCGACGCGCACCGCCGGCTGGGAGCTGCCGACCACGCTCGCCTGGCCGACGCCGCTTACCTGGCTGAGCTTCTGTGCAACGATGGTGTCGGCGACGTCGTACAGCTGGCCGATGGTCATGGTATCCGAGGTGAGCGCCAGAATGAGGATGGGCGCGTCCGCGGGGTTGATCTTGCGGTACGTCGGATTGCTCGGCAGATTTGCCGGCAGCAGGGTGCGCGAGTTGTTGATCGCCGCCTGCACGTCGCGCGCCGCACCGTCGATGTCCCGGTTCAGATCGAACTGCATCACGATCCGCGTCGAGCCGAGCGAGCTCGAGGACGTCATTTCGGTGATGCCCGAGATCACCCCGAGCGCACGTTCGAGCGGTGTGGCGACCGTTGCGGCCATGGTTTCCGGGCTCGCGCCGGGCAGCGAGGCGCTCACCAGGATGGTCGGGAAATCCACCTGCGGCAGCGGCGAAACCGGCAGTGTGCGGAACGCGAGCACACCAGCGAGTGTGATGCCGATGGTCAGCAGCATGGTCGCCACCGGCCGGGCGATGAAGATGCGCGATGGATTCATGCGGAGGCCACCACGCCGGCCGCCGGCCGTCCCCGCAGGCGCAGCGCCAGCCGGTCGAACATCAGGTAGATCACCGGCGTGGTGAACAGCGTCAACATCTGGCTCATGATCAGACCGCCGACCATGGTGATGCCGAGCGGCCGGCGTAGCTCGCCGCCGACCCCGCCGGCGAGCATCAGCGGCAGTGCGCCGAGCAGCGCCGCGAGTGTGGTCATGATGATGGGGCGGAAGCGCAGCAGGCACGCCTGGTAGATCGCCTCGCGCGCGGACTTGCCTTCCTGGCGTTCGGCCTGCAATGCGAAGTCGATCATCATGATGGCGTTCTTTTTGACGATGCCGATCAGCAGCACGATGCCGATGATGGCGATGATGTTCAGATCATCGCCCGCGATCATGAGTGCGAGCAGCGCTCCGATGCCGGCGGAAGGCAGCGTCGAGAGGATGGTGAGCGGGTGGATGTAGCTCTCGTACAGCACGCCGAGCACGATGTATACGGTGACGATGGCCGCCAGGATGAGCAGCAGCGTATTGGTGAGCGAGGCCTGGAAAGCGAGTGCGGCGCCCTGGAAGCTTGTGGCCACGCTCAAGGGCAGCTGCAGCTCCCGCTCGGCCGCACCGATCGCCTCGACCGCCTCGCCGAGCGATGTCCCTGCCGCCAGGTTGAAGGAAATGGTCGCTGCAGGGAACTGCCCGAGATGGTTGATCACCAGCGAGGTCGGCCGCTCGATCACCCGTGCGAATGAGGCGAGCGCCACCTGGGTGTCGTTCGAGGAAGGGACATAGATATCCGCCAGCAGCTGCGGGTTGATCTGCTGATCCGGGTCTGCCTCGAGCACGACGCGGTACTGATTGGCCTGGGTGTAGATGGTCGAGATCAACCGCTGCCCGTAGGCATCGTAGAGCGCGCTGTCGATGGCCGCCGGCGTCACCCCGTAGCGTCCCGCCGCGTCGCGGTCGATGTCGATGTAGGCCTGCAGGCCCTGATCCTGCAGATCGCTGGCGACGTCCGCCAGCTGCGGCAGGCTCTTCAGCCGCGCAACCAATCTGTTGGTCCACACGGACAGTTCGGCGGAATTGGCGGTTTCGACCGAGAACTGGAATTGCGTGCGGCTGATGCGATCCTCGATGGTCAGGTCCTGAACGGGCTGCATGTAAAGCGCGATGCCGGGAACCTTCTGCGCGGCCTGCCCGATGCGCCGTATTACGGTGAGTCCGTCGTCGCGATCGGCGAGCGGCTTGAGATTGATGAGCAGGCGGCCGCTGTTGAGGGTGGTGTTGGTTCCATCGACGCCGATGAAGGAGGTCAGGCTCTCCACCGCGGGGTCGCTCAGCACCGTGTTCGCCAGGGTCCGCTGCCGTTCGGTCATTGCGCCGAAGGAGATGGACTGCGGCGCCTCGGATACGCCCTGCACGACCCCCGTGTCCTGTATCGGAAAGAAGCCCTTGGGTATGAGCACGTACAGCAGCACCGTGAGCGCGACCGTCCCGCTCGCCACCCACAGCGTCAGGCGCTCACGCGCCAGCACCCAGCGCAGCATGCGCGCGTAACCGGCGATCATTCCGTCGATGATGCGTTCGCATTGCACGGCGAACCGGGTCTGCCGCGCCTGCGCCGCGGGCAGCAGCAGCCGTCCGCACATCATCGGCGTGAGGGTGAGAGAGATCGCCGCCGAGAACAGTATCGCGACCGTGAGCGTGATGGCGAACTGCCAGAACAAGCGCCCCACCACATCGCCCATGAACAGCAGCGGAATGAGCACCGCAATCAGGGACACGGTCAGGGAAATAATGGTGAACCCGATCTGTTCGGCCCCTTTGAGCGCGGCGGCGAGCGGCGCCATCCCCTCCTCGATGAAGCGCGATATGTTCTCGATCATGACGATTGCATCATCGACCACGAAGCCGGTGGCGATGGTCAGCGCCATCAAGGTCAGATTGTTGATGGAGAATCCGGCCAGATACATCACGCCGAAGGTGCCGATCAGCGACAGGGGCACGGCCACGGCCGGAATGACGGTCGCGCGGGCGCTTTGCAAAAACAGGAAGATCACCAGCACCACCAGGGCGACGGCGAGCATCAGTTCGAACTCCACGTCGGCCACCGATGCGCGGATGGTTACCGTGCGATCGGTGAGCACCGCCACGTCGATGGAGCTCGGCAGTCCGGCCTGCAGTTGCGGCAGCAGACGCTTGACGCTGTCGACCACGGCGATCACGTTCGCGCCCGGCTGGCGCTGGATGTTCACGACCAGCGCGGCCTTGTCGTTGGCCCAGGCGGCCAGATGGGTGTTCTCGGCGCCGTCGATGACCTTTGCCACGTCCCACAGCCGGATGGGCGCGCCGTTCTTGTAGCCGACCACCAGCTGGGCGTATTCGTCGGCTGTCTTCAGCTGATCATTGGCGTCCACCGATGAGGACTGCGCGGCACCGTTGAAGCTGCCCTTCGGGGTGTTCACATTGGCGTTGCCCACCGCGGTGCGCAGATCGTCGAGGCTCAGGCCGAGAGCGGTCAGGGCGGCGATGTTGGCCTGGATGCGCACGGCCGGCCGTTGGCCGCCGGTGATGGACACCAGGCCGATGCCGGGGAGCTGCGAGATCTTCTGCGCCAGCCGGGTGTCGATCAGATCCTGGACCTTGGGCAGCGGCATGGTCTGCGAGGTGACCGCCAGCGTCAGCACCGGCGCGTCGGCGGGATTGACCTTGCTGTAGACCGGGGGTGTGGGCAGATCCGTCGGCAGCAGATTGCTGGCCGCGTTGAGCGCCGCCTGCACCTCCTGTTCCGCCACATCGATGCTCAAGTCGAGCACGAATTGCAGCGTGATCACCGACGCGCCGCCCGAACTGGTCGAGGACATCTGGTTCAGGCCGGGGATCTGGCCGAGTTGCCGTTCGAGCGGCGCGGTGACCGAGGAGGTCATCACGTCCGGGCTGGCGCCGGGATACAGGGTGAGTATTTGAATCGTCGGGTAGGAGACCTCGGGCAGTGCCGATACGGGCAGCAGCCGATAAGCGATGGCACCGCTCAGGAACAGCGCGACCATCAGCAGCGAGGTCGCCACCGGGCGCATGATGAACGGGCGCGACGGGTTCATCCGCCGCTCGGCTGATCGGCCCCAGTGCCCGGCCGGCGATGACGGTGGCCAGCCGCATCCGGCGCGGGGCCTTTGCTTGGAGAGGGCGCCGGCGCGGCGCCGGCATCGCGCGCCACCGTCTGTACCTTGATGCCGTCGCGCAGGCGGTCCGTGCCGTCGATCACCACCACATCGCCCGGCGACAAGCCGTTGTCGATGGCCATCAGATTGCCGTCGACGGGCCCCGGCGTGACCGGGCGAACCACCACGGTTCGATCCGGCTGCACCACGTACACGAAGGATCCGGAAGACCCGACCTGAACCGCGGCCGGTGGAATCACCGTGGCGCCGTGGCGCACTTCGATGAGCGCACGCGCATTCACGAATTCGTTCGGGAACAGCAGATAGTTCTCGTTATTGAACTCCGCCCGCAATTTGACGGTGCCGGTGGTGGTGTCGATCTGGTTGTCCGTGGCGAACAGCACGCCGGTGGCGAGTTTCGTCTTATTGTCGCGGTCCCATGCCTCAACCGTCAGGCTGCCGCCGGCATACAGCCGCGGCACGATCTGCGTCAGCCGCGTCTCCGGCACCGCGAACACCACTGTCGTGGGCTGCACCTGGGTGATCACGACCAGGCCGTTGGTGTCGGCGGCATGCACGATATTGCCCGGATCGACCTGGCGCAGGCCCACGCGGCCGGTGAGCGGTGAGGTGACGCGGGTATATATCAGCGAGAGCTTGGCGCTATCCACCTGACCACGGTCGGCCTCGACGGTACCCTCGTATTGGCGCACCAGCGCGGCCTGGGTGTCGAGCTGCTGCTGGGACACGGAATCCTGGGCAAACAGCGTCTTGTAACGGGCCAGGTCGATCTGGGCGTTTTTGAGCAGGGCGGCGTCGCGTGCCATGGTGCCTTCGGCCTGGGTGAGCACCACTTGAAACGGGCGCGGATCCAGCTCCGCCAGCAGGTCGCCCACCTTGACGAGCTGGCCCTCCTTGAACAGCACCCGCAGCAACTCGCCGTCGACCCGGGTGTGCACCGTGACCACGTTTCGGGGCACGACCGTGCCCAGGCCGTTCTGAAACACCTGGATGTCGCCGAGTCGGGCGGTTGCCACACCGACCGAGGGTGCCCGGTTGGCGCCGGCCGAACGCGTGCCGGCGGGACCGGTGGGGCCCGCGGAAGGGCCGCTTCCGGAATCCTTGCTGTGCAGCAAATACCATAATGCCGCGCCGGCGAGCACGATCAACACGGCGGCGACAGTGATCCAATGACGTGGGTTTCGTTGCGCCGTTCCCCGCAGGGCCACCGGCGCGGCAGCATCAAAATCGTTCATCGCCAAGGAAGATACATCACTGACACGATCCGCGGGGGGCCATGCATGGGATTAACCGGGTGAAGAACTGTCAAGGCCAAGGATATCGCACTTTTCGTAGCTGCTTTCGCAAACAGAAAAAATCGCGCCGTGGAACTCCTCGCGGAGCCGCACGGCGCGGTAGGTGTTACGGAACCGGGTGTAAGTTGCTCGGTTGGCTTATTGGGCCGGGGCATCTCCCGTGTAATAAATCAGCACATAAGCCCTGAGGTTGCCGGCCACCGCCGGTATGCCGTACACCTTGACCGGCGTGCCCGCTGCAAGGCCGTTGGTCAGGGTGGTGAGGCCGGCCTGTGTGGTGATGTCGATCGAACTGACCGTGACCACGCCGTTGGTGCGGTCGACCTGATACACGAGGGTCGCCGAGCCCGAAGTCGCGTTCACCGCCACCGTGACGGCCGTGGTGCCGCCCGCCGCGGTGATCGTGAACTGGTCATTGCTCCCGAGGACGGTCGCGACCTGGCTGAGCGGCAGGGTCGAGGGCATGAGCGCGCTGGCGGCGGCTGCCCAGCCATCCGGGTTGGCCGGGTCGTTCCAGACCGTGTAGCTCACGCCGTAGACCGGAACCGCGCCCAGCGTGCCGCCGAAGTTCACCGAGGTGCCGTTGGTGGCGGTCACGAAATCGCCGATGGCATTCGTGCCGTCATCCAGCACGGTCGGATAGGCAAAGTTCCACCACTTGTAACCGGTGATGGCCTTGCCGCTCGGATCATCGCCGTTCGCGGTCGCGCCGGAGATGTAGTCCAAGACATAGGTGTAGTCATCGGACGCCGTTCTGAACACGCGGCTATAGGTGAAGCTCGTCGAACCCGGGGCCGATATCGTGCCATCGTACCGGGCGGTCTCGATATCGATGGTCTGGGCCACCAGCGGGGACGCCAGAGGGTCCACCACGCTCGCGTGGATCTTGAAGCCGCGCACGAGGTCGTGGCTGGTCAGGAACCCCGTGCCCGTCGCAATCGGGGTGGCATCCGCCAGGCCGTTCTGCGGCTGCCGGAAGAAGAACTGCGTGTTGGCGTTCACGGTCAGATCCACCGGCCTGCCCGACTCGGAATCCACGGCGATCACATCCGTGTTGGGATTGACGTGCACCACATGTCCTTCCGGGCTCACCCAGACGCTGTTGAAGGTGGCGCTCGCCCAGATGCGTGTCGCGACCAGGGTGCCGTCCTGCTGATAGCGCGCGGCAACCCGCACATACTTGCCCACCACCGAGGACTCGCTCGAGAAATCCTTGATCACGGAGGATGTCTTCGCATCGACGTCATAGAAGATCGTGCCATTGGTCGAATCGGCCAGGATCTGCAAAGACTGCGTGCTCGCGATTGCCGTCTCCGGGCTGACCGCCGGCTCGGTCGGGAACTCCTTGATGATGGTGATCGACGAGTTGTCGGAGGCGATCGCCGTCACGTCGCCATACAGGTGCCGCAGCACCAGCCGGTCGATGTCCGGCCGCGGATGATGATGCACGGGTCCGTCGAAATTGACGGCCCAGATGGTCGTGCCCGTCGCGGCCGGCACGTGCTGCACGATGAATGCCGGATGGCCGAGGTCGAACTCCAAGTCGAGCTGATTGTTCGCGGTCGCGCTCACCACCAGCGGCGAGACGAACTTCACGCTCACCGGAACCGTGAGATTCGGCGCCGTGCCTTGGGTGTGTTGGATCTGGATCTGGGCCGAGGGAATGAGTGCGCCCGGAGTACCGGTGAATCCGGCCTCCGGATCGGACGCAACCGCGAGGCTCACGTCGCCCGGATTGCCGCTGATGGTCAGCACCGCACTGGTGTAGGTGCCCACCGGAACACTGGCATTGCCGATCAGCTCACCCAGCTGATCCAGCATGACCAGATTGATGGTGGGGACGGTCGCGGGCGCCGTGTAGACGGTGACGTTCCCGCCGCCGCCCTCGGGCACCAGTGCGATCGACAGGACTTTCACGCCGATGGTGGCCCAGTCCTCCGTGGAGGCGTCGCTCACGATCATTGAAACGTTGCCGTTCTGGCTCTGCGGAGTGGATACGGGCGCGGTCGTGCCCGAACTGCCGCCACCACCGCCGCCGCAGGCGGCCAGCAGCGCGGTTGCTGCGCCGAGCAGCAGTACGTTGGTTGCCTTGGTAAACATGACAAAAGCTCCTCGTGACGAATGTTCAAATTCGGTAGCTGAAAAGGATCCATCCCGATGCGAGACGAAAGTTTTCGCCGTCGACGTGAGCAGCAACGGGCGATGCAAGCCGGCGTTGACAGCTTGCCTGCGCGCGCGCTGACGCCAATGTGCGACAGATCGCAAATACCCGCGCCGCTGCGCCGCGGTAAATCACCTTGAGGAGCTCTAGCCGGAACCTGTTTGCGGCGCAAGCTCCACAGGGGTTCGATAGCGCAGCGCATCGACGATGAGGGAGAAAGCCGCTGACGGCTGTCGTCGACTCGGATAATAAAGGTGATAACCGGTATAGGGCTGACACCAGTCATCCAAGGCCCGCCTGAGACGTCCCTTCGCGAGGTGAGGCAGAACCAACTCCTCCGGCAGATATGCCAGACCAAATCCCGCTAGAGACGCGTTGAGCATCTGCGATATTCCATTGAACGTAATCTGTCCCTCGACGCGGACTCGCAGCTCGCGATTTCCCTTTTCAAACTCCCATGCATACAGCCCCCCATGCGTCGGCAGACGCAGGTTGACGCAGTCGTGGTGGACGAGCTCTTGCGGCTTCTTGGGCGCCGGCCGTCTTTTGAAATAGGACGGGGCGCCGACCACCGCCATGCGTATGTCGGGGCCGATGCGCACGGCGATCATGTTCTTGGCGACCTGTTCACCCGGCCGCACACCGGCGTCGTAGCGTTGGGCAACGATGTCGGTCAGGCCGTAGTCCGTGATGATCTCGACCTTGATCTCGGGGTACTTGCGCAGAAACGGCACGAGTTTCGGCCACAAGATCGTATCCGTGCCGTAATCGGTGGAGGTAATCCGGATCGTGCCGTTCGGTTTCTCGCGGAGTTCGGCCAAGGAGCTGAGTTCGGTTTCCACTTCCTGCAGCTTCGGACCCACCGTGGTCAACAGTCGTTCCCCCGCCGCGGTGGGCGATACGCTGCGCGTGGTGCGCGTCAGGAGCCTGATTTCCAGACGCGCCTCCAGGTCGCGGATGATGTGACTGAGCGAGGATTGGGAGATGCCGAGTTTTGCGGCCGCCTTCGTGAAGCTGCGCTCGCGCGCGACTGTCAAAAAGGCCACCAGATCGTTGAGATTGGTTCTTTTCATTCATGCGCCCCACGCATAAGACCATTCGGATTATACCGGCTAGTCAGGGCGTACAGACGCGCTAGAGTGCCGCCCGAGACCCGGTGCGATGTGATCCGTGCAGGAGAGCAAACCATGTACATCAAGCGAAACGGCTCGCAGCCCTCGATCAAGGGTCCGGCGGAGAACTTCACCGGTGTTGTGCGCATCGATCCTCTGTTCCAGGCGCCGGGAAGCGGACGCTTCGGCGGTGCAGCCGTCACGTTCGAGCCCGGTGCCCGCTCGGCATGGCACACCCATCCCTGTGGCCAGACACTCATCGTCACCGCCGGTCTCGGATGGACGCAGTGCTGGGGTGAAGCCCGGGAGGAAATCAGACCGGGCGATGTGATCACGTGTCCACCCGGCAAGAAGCACTGGCACGGGGCGACGCTGACCACGGCGATGACCCATATCGCCATCCAGGAGTCGCTCGACGGCAAGAATGTCGATTGGCTGGAAAAGGTCACCGATCAGCAATACCTCGCCGATGCCACGGCGGGTTCGTGAGTGGACGGAGACAGCCATGAAACCACCGCCGAGCGTCGCAGTGCTATTCAGCGTGCTCGTGAGCGCAACAACACAGGCTCAGGTGCCAAGCGCGGATCTTGACGCGAGGATCGAGATTGTTTCGCCAGCAGCTCGGACCGCGAATCCCGGCGCATCGGACAACTTTACGGGTCGTGTCCAGGTCGAGCAGTTGTTTGCAGCGCGGGCCGGGCGGCATGTGTCGGGCGGGCGCGTCACGTTCCAGCCCGGCGCGCGCTCGGCGTGGCACACGCACCCGGCGGGCCAGATCCTCATCGTCACGGCCGGCACGGGGCTCGTTCGGCAGTGGGGCGGCCCGCCGCAGACGATCAGGCAAGGAGACGTCGTGTGGATCCCGCCGGGCGTCAAACACTGGCACGGCGCGACGCCGACCACCTCCATGACTCACATCGCCATTCAGGAAGCGGTCGGCGGCAAGGTTGTCGATTGGCTGGAGCGCGTGAGCGAGGAACAGTATTCAGCCGGGACGGCGAAGTGGGTCGCCCCGATGACCGCACACGCCGAACCGATTACCACACACGCCGAACGAAGCCCATCTCGATCAGTCGCCGGAGGTCCCATGGTGTCGCTGAGTGACGTTGAAAGCGTATCCCCGGCGCTCGCCGCCTATACCCGCGACCAGCTCCTCGGGGACCTCTGGAAGCGTCCCGGGCTGTCGCTTCGAGACCGCAGCATGGTGACCTTGGCCGTGTTGATTGCGCGCAACCAGGCCGTGCAGATGGCCCATTACGTCGCTCTTGCGCTCGGGAATGGAGTCAAGCCCGGCGAGCTTTCGGAGATCATCGCGCATCTGGCGTTCTACTGCGGTTGGGAGAATGCGATGTCGGCGGTCCGCGTCGTCAAAAACGTATTCCGGGAACGCGGTATCGAACCCGATCAGCTGCCGCCGGGCTCGGTGGATCTGCTGCCCCTGAACGAGCCCGCCGAAAGACAACGCGCAAGCAACGTCGAGCAGAATTTTGGCGGCGTCGCGCCGGGCGTCGTGCATTACACCACCGATCTGCTGTTCCGCGATCTGTGGCTGCGGCCCGCGCTTTCGCCCCGGGATCGAAGCCTGGTGACGGTCAGTGCGCTCATCGCCTCGGGCCAGGTTGCGCAAGTCGCCTATCATCTGAATCGGGCGATGGACAACGGCCTGACGCAAAGTCAGGCCTCTGAAGTGCTCACGCAGCTGGCTTTTTATGCGGGTTGGCCCAACGTCTTCTCCGCACTCCCGGTCGTCAAAGACGTTTTCGAGAAGCGCCCCAACAGGAACCCATCATGAACATTTCATTCGAGAACAAGGTTGCGCTCGTCACCGGTGCCGGATCGGGACTGGGTCTCGCGACGGCCAAGGCATTTGCCGAATCCGGCGCATCCGTGGTGCTCGCGGATTGGCATGAGGACGCGGTGCGTTCTGCAGCCGAGGAGCTGTCGGCGCAGGGTCACAACGCGCTCGCAGTCGTGTGCGACGTCTCGGACGATGCGCAGGTGCAGTCCATGGTTGCGCAGGCCGTGGCAGCCTTCGGGCGGATCGATGCGGCCTACAACAATGCCGGCGTTCAAAACCTCCTTGCCGAGACCGCGGATACGACCCGGGAAGACTACGACCGGGTGATGGGGATCAATCTGCGCGGTGTATGGAGTTCGATGAAATTCGAACTGCAACAGATGCGCAAACAGGCAAGCGGCAGCATCGTCAATTGCTCATCGCTCGGAGGTCTGGTCGGTGGTGCCGAGCGCGGCATTTATCATGCCGCGAAGCACGGCGTGCTGGGGTTCACCAAGAGCGCGGCGCTCGAATACGCGGCACGAGGTATTCGCATCAATGCCATCTGTCCCGGTCTGATCCAAACGCCGATGTCCGATCAGATGGTCGCGGCCGGTCAGGGTGAAGCCCTCAGGACCCTGGAAAAGAGCATCCCGATGGCACGGGTGGGCCTCCCCAGGGAGATCGCGAGCGCCGTTCTGTGGCTTTGCAGTGATGCCGCCAGTTACGTGACGGGCCAGTCGATCTCGGTGGATGGCGGTTTCACCATGCGTTGAGGGGCTTTCCCCGTGCGCTCGAGCTCGGTTCGGCCGAACTCAGGTAATGGAATGGCGCGGCAGGTCAATGGTGAATACACAGCCGACGCCGGGGACATCGCGGGCGATCAACGTCCCGCCATTGGCCTCCACCCCGCGACGGCAGATCGCCAGCCCCGGCTGCGGACCGGATTGGCCATCGGGTTCCGCCTGCGTCGGCAGGAACACCTGTGCGGCACCGCCCGGGGGCAGTCCGCCGCATTGATCCGCCACTTCGATCAAGATGCGGTCCGAGGAGGCGTACGCGCGCAGCGACACCGTGGTTGCGGAGCGGGTGAATTTGAAAGCGTTGGTGAGTAGATTGTTGACCGCTGAATACAGCATCTCACGGTCCGCATTGATCGCAAGACTCGCGTCGACCGCCGACACATTCAGGCTGCAGTCTTTCGACGCCACTTGCAGCGATGCGGAAGAGGCGATTTCGGCAATGAACTCCGAGAGCCAGATTTCCTGGCACCGCGGCGGCAGTCCGCCCGTCACACGAATGTCCGTGAGCGACCGGTCAACCAGTTTGTGCAGGCTGATCAATGCGCGGTTCAGCGCGGCACCGGTGGCGCCCTCGATCCCGACATAGCCGGATTTCAACGCAACGACCGCCATGCTCGCCGTGTTGAGATGAGTGCGCAATTCGTTCGCCAATATTGACAATTGTTCGTTCAAATCCGCTTCGGTCCGTTGCCGAACCTGCCGGCCGAGTTGATACTGATATTCGGTCACCGCCGCAGCGATGGCATTGTCCAGACAGCGGTTCAGGGTCCGAAATTCATCGACGGTTACGCGCACCGATTTTTCGCTCGCAAGATTGGTTATGGCCTGGCAGATGTCGCCGTAGTCATGGACAACCTGATCGACGGACACCCCTTGCACCTGCAGCTCGCTGCCGTGCATCGTCGCACTGCCGCCGATCTCCGACGTACCGGGACCCCCATCGGCGGGCCCGGAAATTTCGCGGCTCTGAGACGCATCGTCGGCTCGTTCCGTCTGCAGGGTGTGGATCAATTGATCCAGGAAAACCGGGATACCATGCGCGGAGGACGTGCGGGCAAACGGCCGCAGGGACCGGCTGGCAACGGACCGGCTGCAATTCGCCACCAGCAGGCCCTTGTTCTCGACCAAGAAGTCATGGAGCGACATCGTCCCAAGGTACGCCGAACCGCGCAGATTCACGGTACGGTGGCGTACTTACCAGCGGTCGGAGATACGGCGGCGCTTGCGGCCGATCCAGGCAGTAACCCATTGATTTAATGGCGCTCCCTACGAGATTCGAACTCGTGTTACAGCCTTGAGAGGGCCGTGTCCTAGGCCTCTAGACGAAGGGAGCCTGAAGATGCGGCGTTGTGGATCCGGGCCGCCTGTACCCGAGAGGGCTGGTAGTATACGGACCAATTTTTTGGACTCAAGCGGAACCTAAGATTTTTGAACGTATCGACGCACCCCCAGCCTTTGATCATCCCCCGTTCGGAGCATTCGATCTCGCGTGCCGCAATCTCGGCCAACGCGCTCAAGGTGCTGTACCGGCTCAAGGAAGCCGGCTACGAGGCCTTTCTGGTCGGCGGCGCGGTGCGCGATCTGCTCCTCGGCATCACGCCGAAGGATTTCGACGTGGCCACCAACGCGCTGCCGGACGACATGCGGCGCCTGTTCCGCAATTGCCGCCTCATCGGCCGGCGGTTTCGGCTGGCTCATGTGCATTTCGGCAACGAGATCATCGAAGTCGCCACTTTTCGAGCGGCGGCCGCTCCGGAGCGCGAGGAAGGCGACGATCCGGAGGCTGATCCTTCCGATGCCCTGCCGGTGGAGGACTCCGAGGAGCGCGCCGTCGATCATCGCGGCAGGATCCTGCGGGACAACATCTACGGCACCATCGATGAGGACGTGTGGCGGCGGGATTTCGGGGCGAATGCACTCTATTACAACGTCGAGGACTTCTCGGTCTGGGATTTCGTCGGCGGAGTTGCCGACATTCGCGAGCGGCGGCTGAAAATGATCGGCGATCCCGAAGCGCGCTATCGCGAGGATCCGGTACGCATGTTGCGCGCCGTGCGCTTCGCGGCCAAGCTCGACTTCTCCATCGAATCGAGCACCGAGGAGCCGCTCGGACGGCTGGCTCATCTGCTGGACGGCGTGCCGCCGGCGCGGCTATTCGACGAGACCTTGAAACTGTTCCTCTCCGGCTTCGGAGCCAAGGCTTACCGGCTGCTGCGACGCTACGGATTGTTCGAGCATCTGTTTCCGCGCTCGGCCGCGGCATTCGTGCTCACGCCCTATGCTTACGCCCAGGAGATGTTGGAAATCGGCCTGGTGAACACCGATGAGCGTGTCATCGCCGATAAGGCGGTCACCCCGACCTTCCTGTTCGCGGTCCTGCTGTGGGGTGCGGTGCTGCGTGAAATGAACGAGCAGGGCGCGGGGCACGCCCCGGATCTCGCGCAGCTCCTTCAGGCCTGCGATGCCGTGCTCAAGGCTCAGCAATCCCGCGTGGCGATTCCGCGCCGATTCGCGGTGCCCATGCGCGAGCTTCTCATGCTGCAGCCGCGTTTCAATCGCCGCGCGGGCGTCAAGTCCTTGAGCCTGCTGCAGCACCCGCGTTTCCGCGCCGCCTACGATTTTCTGCTGCTGCGTGCCCAGGTGGGAGCCGCGGATCCGGAGTTGGCGCAGTGGTGGACGCACATCCAGACGATTCCCCAGGAGGAGCGCGTCGCGCTGGTGCAGGCACGCCCCGCCGAGGCGGCGGCGGTTGACGGTGCGCCGCCGGCCGCGGGACGCAGACGCCGGCGGCGGCGGCGCGGCGGTGCGGCCCCCAAATAGACGATGAGCATCACGCGTCCGCTCTGGCGTCCCGCCTATGTCGCGATCGGCAGCAATCTCAACGATCCCCGGGCGCGGATACTGGAGGCTTTCGGACGCATTGCCGCGTTGCCGGCCACCCGCGCGGTACTGCGGTCGCGGCTGTACCTTTCGCGGCCGCTGGGGCCCCAGGATCAGCCGGACTTCGTGAATGCGGCGGCCGGAGTGCTCACCCGGCTCGGCGCGCGCGAATTGCTCGATGCCCTGCTCGGCATCGAGCGTGTCATGGGTCGCGAACGGCACGAGCGCTGGGGGCCGCGCATCATCGATTTGGACCTGGTCTGGTTCGCCGGTCCGCCGATCGACGAGACGGGTCTGACGGTACCTCACAGGTCGGTGTCGGAGCGCAACTTCGTGCTGTATCCTCTAGCGGATATCGCCCCTGAGCTCGATATTCCGGGACACGGCCGTGTCCTTGATCTTAAGCTGCGCGCCGGCGATAACGGGCTGGTCGCCCTGGAGTAGCTTGAGTCCCGCATGCCAAGCGCAGTACCGCACCGGTTCATCGTGGTGGAGGGTCCGATCGGCGTCGGCAAGACCAGTCTTGCGCGCCGGCTGGCCCAGTCGCTCGGTGGCCAGCTGATGCTCGAGCAGGCCGATGAGAATCCATTCCTCGAGCGCTTCTACCGCAATCCCCGCGCCGCGGCGTTCCAAACGCAGCTGTTCTTCCTGTTCCAGCGCGCGCGGCAGCTGGAAGAGCTGCGCCAGGAGGATCTGTTCAGCGCGGTGCGCGTGGCCGACTATCTGCTGGAGAAGGACCGGCTGTTCGCACGCGTCACGCTCGACGATGCGGAATACGCCCTGTATGAGCGCGTCTATGCGCGCGTGGTGGTGGACGCGCCGAAACCGGATCTGGTCGTGTATCTGCAGGCACCGGTGGACGTGCTCGTCGACCGCATCGCCAAGCGCGGCATCCGCTACGAGCAGCACATCGAACGTGCCTATCTGGAAAAGCTCACCCAGGCTTATGCGAGATTCTTCCACGGCTATGACGCCTCGTCCCTGCTGATCGTGAATTCCGCCTCGATAGACCCGGTGAACAGCGAGGACGACTATCGCCTGCTGTTCGAGCAAATCAGCAAGACGCGCCGCGGGCGGCATTTCTTCAATCCGGCGGGCAGCAGCCTTCTGCCCGCGGGCTAGCGCGGCGGCGTCATGGAAACAATGACACGCAATGCGTCGGTGCGCGAGCGCGTCAGGTCGTGGCGGGCGCGGGGCAAGAAGATCGCCTTCATTCCGACGGCAGGCACCCTGCACAAGGGTCACCTGAGCCTGATCACCAAGGCGAAGCAGCAGTCCGACAACGTCATCGTCGGCATTTTCGCGGATCCGACCGGCCAGACTCCGACCTCGCTCGGGCCGGATCGGGATCTGTTGGTGAAAATCGGCGCGGATGTGCTGTTCACCCCGCCGGTGCAGGAGATCTTTCCCGTCGGCTATGAAAACGCCGCCGTGGTCAACGTGCCGTATTTCGCCGAGATACTCGAAGGCGCCCACCGGCCCGGCCATTTCGCCGACGTGTGCACCATACTCACGAAGCTCCTCAACATCGTCAAGCCGCACATGGTCGTGTTCGGCGAACGGGATTACCAGCAGCTGGTGATGGTGCGCCGGCTCATCGACGATCTGTTCATACCCGTCGACATCGTGGTGTGCGCCACCTCGCGCGACGGCGACGGGCTGGCATTCGCCACGGTCAACCGGCTGCTCGGCCCCGAAGACAGGCTGATCGCACCAAGGCTGTATGCAACCCTCGGCCAGTTCGCGAAGCGGATCGAGGCGGGCGAACGCGATTACGAGGCGCTGATGCGCCAGGGCAGGGAGGCGTTGAGCGCCGCGGGATTCACGCCGGAGTACTTCGCGGTGCGCCAGGCCGCGGATCTCGCGCCGGTGCGCGCAGGCACGCGTGAGTTGGTGATATTGACGGCCGCGCAATTGGGCACGGCGCGCCTGACCGACAACCTGCGCCTGAGCCTCATCGATCGGCCGTGACGCCGGCTGCATGCTGAGCGAGCGCCCAGGCGACGTGTTCGCGCACCAGTTCGGAGGGGTCCAGCAGGCGGCTGCGCAGCGCCTCGATCACGGCCGCGGAGCGCGGCGCGTTGCCGAGCGCGACCGCCACATTTCTCAGCCAGCGCTCGTGGCCGATCCGGCGGATGGCGCTGCCGCGCGTTTTTTCCAGAAACTGCGCTTCGCTCCACGCGAACAGCGCAACCAATTGCTCCTGGTCCAGTCCGTGCCGCGGCTGGAAGTCCGCCTCGCGCGTGGGTCGGGCGAATTTGTTCCAGGGGCATGCCAGCTGGCAATCGTCGCAGCCGTAGATGCGGTTGCCGATGGCGCGCCGGAATTCAAGCGGGATGGATCCGGACAACTCGATCGTCAGGTACGAGATGCAGCGCCGGGCATCGAGCCGGTAAGGCGCGACGATGGCGCCGGTCGGACAGGCCGGAATGCAGGCGCTGCAGGAGCCGCAGTGCGCGCTGGCCGGCGCATCCACCGGCAGCTCGAGATCGAGGTAGATCTCGCCGAGGAAGAAGTACGAGCCGGCGCCGCGGTCGATCAGATTCGTGTGCTTGCCGATCCAGCCCAATCCGGCGTTGCGCGCCAGAGCTTTCTCCAGCACCGGTGCGCTGTCGGTGAAAACGCGATGGCCAAAGGGACCGACGGTGCGTTCGATCCGGTCGCACAGCATCTGCAGCCGGCGGCGAATCAGCTTGTGGTAATCCCTGCCGAGCGCATATCTCGAGACGTATCCGAGGGCGCCCGCGGCGAGGATCGCGGTCGCGTCGGCCGCCCGATCCGGCCAGTAGTCCATGCGGGCGCTGATGCAGCTCACCGTGCCCGGCAATAGCTCGCGCGGCCGCGATCGCTTGAGCCCATGGCGGGACATATAGCCCATGGTGCCGCCGAATCCGGCACGCAACCAGTCGAGAAAATGCGCCTCATCGGGGCTGAGATCGATGTTGGCGACGCCGAGCCGGTCGAAGCCAAGCTGTGTCCCCCAGTCCTTCAGGTCGGCAAGCAGGCGGGCGGGATCGAGGCGGTTTCCCGGTGGCGCGGCTGGTGCGCGGGTCATGGCCCGCAGTATGCGCGCCGGCCCTATAATGGGGTATGTTCGCGCACGCGCCGGTCTTCGAACTCGCGGATGCGGCGGCAACGGAACACGTCGGGCACTTGCTCTCGAGGGCCCTTCCCGGCGCTGAGGCGGCATGCATCGTCTATCTGCACGGCGAGCTCGGCGCCGGCAAGACCACGCTGGTGCGGGGTTTTCTGCGCGCCCGCGGCGTTGCCGGCCCGGTTCGCAGTCCGACCTACACCCTGATCGAGCCGCATGCGGTCGGCGCCGAGGTCTTCGTGCACGTGGACCTGTACCGGTTGAACGCGCCGTCGGAAATCGATGATCTCGCGCTCGGCGATTACCTCGCCGCCCGCCATGTATTGCTGATCGAATGGCCGGAAAAAGGTGCCGGCCGACTGCCGGCAGCGGATTTGGAGCTGACCTTATCCTATGCCGGTGCCGGCCGAGAGTTGCTGATGCAAAGTCATGGTGAGCTTGGCCGTCGTTGGCTGACAAACCTAGCAACTGACACTAGCTTAATACCCTATCTATCTAATATAACTTGAAAAATACGCCTCGTCGGCGTTAACTTGGCGCCATGAGACCCTGTTCCTACCGCGTCGCGGTACTGCTGACTTTGGTTGCACTCATCCCGGTGGCGACGCTGGCCCGCGGACACGCCGCCGTGACCAAAGCGGCGGTCAGCGTGCGGGCGGTGCGGCTATGGGCCGGTCCGGACGGCACCCGCGTGGTGCTGGACCTATCCGGCAGGGCTTCCCACAGCCTGCAACTGCTCAAGAATCCGGATCGCGTGGTCCTCGACATCGACGGCGCCGCCTTGGGCGGCGGCGTGCACGGTGCCAAGGCCGGCTCCGGTGCCGTCAAGCAGGTGCGCATGGCGCGGCGCGGCGGGGAGTTGCGGATCGTGCTCGATCTCGACCGGCCGGTGCGCGCCAAGAGCTTCCTCGCCGCACCCAATGACCGTTATGGCTACCGGCTGGTCGTCGATTTGTCGGACGGCGTTGCCACCGCCGGCGGCGCGGAAATGCCGGTCAAGGTCGTGCATGCCCGGCCCGATGCGCGTGATCTGATCATCGCCGTCGATGCCGGGCACGGTGGCGAGGATCCGGGCGCCATCGGCAAGGGCGGTACGCGCGAGAAGGATGTGGTGCTCGCGATCGCCAAGGAGCTCGCGCAGCGTATCGACGCCGAACCCGGGATGAAGGCCGTGTTGACCCGCAGCGGCGACTATTTCGTGACACTGCGCGACCGCATGCGCCGTGCCCGCGCGGATCAGGCGGATCTGTTCGTTTCCATCCATGCCGATTCCATCCGCGATCGCCGGGTCGACGGTTCGTCCGTGTACATCCTGTCGCCGCGCGGCGCCAGCGACGAGGCCTCGCGCTGGCTGGCGGAGCGTGAGAATGCATCGGACCTGATCGGCGGCGTGTCGCTCGACGACAAGGACGACGTGCTCGCTTCGGTGCTGCTCGATTTGTCGCAGTCCGCGTCGCTGAGCGCGAGCGAAGTGGCGGCACAGCACGTGCTGCGCCAATTGAACCAGGTCGGCGAGATTCGCAAGCACCAGGTGCAGCAGGCGCGCTTCGTGGTGCTCAAGTCGCCCGACATACCCTCCATGCTGGTCGAGACCGCCTATATCTCCAACCCCGGCGAGGAGCAGCGGCTGCGCGCCCAGGCTCATCAGGCGCGGCTCGCGGCCGCCATCCATCACGGTCTGCGCGATTATTTCTATGCCAATCCGCCGGCCGGCACGCGCATCGCGCAGCTTGCCACCGCGGCGGTGCCGCGGGCGGTGATGGCCACCGCGGCGGGCGGCTCCGGAGGATAGCGCCGCGGGCGGCCGCCACGTTGTGCCAAAATACGGCGCAACGCGAGGTTGCCGTTGCCCATCCAGGTCTTAGCCGACGAACTCATCAGTCAGATCGCTGCGGGCGAGGTCATCGAACGGCCGGCCTCCGTCGTCAAGGAACTGGTTGAAAATGCGCTCGATGCCGGCGCGCGGCGCATCGAGGTGGAGCTCGAGCGCGGCGGCATCGGTTCGATCCGCGTGCGCGACGACGGTGCCGGGATCGCAGCCGCGGAGATCGCGCTCGCGCTGACGCGCCACGCGACCAGCAAGATCAGCTCGCTCGACGACCTCGAAAAGGTCGCGACCCTGGGGTTTCGCGGCGAAGCGCTGCCGAGCATCGCGTCCGTTTCGCGCCTGTCCCTGACCTCGCGGCCGGTCGATTCCGCCCACGCCTGGTCGGTGCAGGTGCGCGACGGCGCCGTCGGCCTGCCGGCACCCGCGGCGCATCCGGCGGGCACCGCCGTCGAGGTGCGCGACTTGTTCTTCAATGTTCCGGCGCGGCGCAAATTCCTGCGCACCGAACAGACCGAGTTCCAGCACGTGGTGCGCATGTTGGAGCGTCTGGCCCTGTCGCGCTTCGAGGTCGGATTCTCCCTGGTGCACAACGGCAGGCAGGTATGGTCGCTGCCGCCGGCAGATTCGCCGGCCGAGCGGTTGGCGAGGGTGGCGGCGATCTGCGGCGATGAGTTCGCCGCGCACGTCATCGAATTGCGACATGACATCGAGAATTTGCGGCTCTCGGGCTGGCTGGCGCTGCCGACCTTTTCACGCAGCCAGTCCGATCTGCAATTCGCGTTTCTCAACGGCCGCTTCGTGCGCGACAAGCTGCTCGGGAGCGCGGCGCGCCTCGCCTATCGGGACGTGCTGTTCCACGGCCGCTTTCCCGCCTATCTGCTGTATCTGGAACTCGATCCGGCGATGGTCGACGTCAACGCGCATCCGCAAAAGCTCGAAGTGAGGTTCCGGGATTCGCATCGCATCCATGATTTCGTGTTCCGCACGGTGGAGCGCGCGCTGGCCGAGACGCGCCCGACGGCTGCGTCGGCCGGCAGCGCACCGCTCGACTGGCTGAGCGGGTCGGTGCGCCTCGATGCGGCACGCACGCCCGGATTCGGCGCGGGCACCGCCAACCAGGCGCGCTTCGCGCTGCCGGAGGCGCGCCAGTCGGCGCCGTACGCCGGCGCCGATGGGCTGCATGCGGGGCTGCGGGACACGGTGCAGGAGGAGCCGGCCGCGGCCGCGCCGCTGGGCTACGCCATTGCGCAGCTGCACGGGGTGTATATCCTCGCGCAATCCGCCGATGGGCTGGTGCTGGTCGACATGCATGCCGCCCACGAGCGCGTCACCTATGAGCGCATGAAGGGCCTGCTGTCCGGGCGTGTGGCGCAGCAGCGGCTGCTGGTGCCGGAAATCCTCAAGGTCGGCGCGGCCGCGGCGGATGCCGCCGAGGCGCACGCGGGGGAATTCGCCGCACTGGGATTCGAGGTGGCGCGCCTGGCACCGGGAGAGCTGGCCTTGCGGGGGATCCCGAGCTCACTGGTGGGACGCGATCCGTCCGCGATCGTGCACGACGTGCTCTCCGACCTGCTCGAGCAGGGGCACTCGCGGCGGGTGGAAGAATCCATCAATCACCTGCTGGCCACCATGGCCTGTCACGCCGCCGTGCGTGCGCGGCGCAGCTTGAGCCTGCCCGAAATGAATGCGCTGCTGCGCGAAATGGAAGGCACCGATCGCGCCGACCAATGCAACCACGGCCGCCCCACCTGGGTGCGCCTGTCGCTCGCCGACCTGGATCGGCTGTTCCTGCGCGGACGCTGATGCGCCGGGCGGCGGTGTTGCTGATGGGTCCCACCGGGGCCGGCAAATCGGACCTCGCGCTCGCCCTGGTGGAGCGGCTGCCGCTCGAGATCGTCAGCGTCGATTCGGCGCTGGTCTATCGGGGCATGGACATCGGCACGGCCAAGCCGCCGGCGGCGACGCGCGAGCGCATCGCGCACCACCTCATCGACATTCGCGATCCCGCCGCGGGTTATTCGGCCGGGGAATTCGTACGCGATGCGGCGCGTGTCATGGAGGACATCTGGGCGCGCGGACGGCAGCCGCTGTTGGTCGGCGGCACCATGCTGTATTTCCACTCGTTGACGGCGGGCATCGCAGAGCTGCCGGAGGCCGACCCGGCGGTGCGTGCCGGCATCGATGCCGCGGCCGCGGCCGGCGGCTGGGCAGCGTTGCACGCGGAACTGGCACGGGTCGATCCGGCCGCCGCTGCGCGCATCCACGTCAACGATCCGCAGCGAATCCAGCGGGCGCTCGAGGTCCATCGGCTGACCGGCAGGAACATTACAGATTTGCAACAAAGCCGCCGCGCGCAACTCGAAGGCGTCGAGGTGTTCGAATTTGCGATCGCGCCGCTCGAACGCCGGTTGTTGCATGAACGCATCGGTCGGCGCCTGCAGGACATGCTCGCCCGCGGGTTCCTGCAGGAAGTGCGCAGGTTCTACGATCGCGGCGATTTGCGGGCTGAACATTCCGCCATGCGCGCGGTCGGATATCGACAACTATGGCAACATCTGGCGGGACAGACCAGCCTGGAAGAGGCGACCGAGCGGGCGATTGCGGCGACGCGTCAACTGGCCAAGCGGCAGTGGACATGGCTGCGCCGACGGCGGCGCGCACATTGGTTCGATTCCATGCATCCGGATGTTGCGGCGATGGTGAATGATGCACTGTCAAAGAGCGCATTTGCAGAGTGGTCATAGGTTTACCGCGCGGATGCGCCGCTGTGCTAGCATTCTCACGTACTCGCCTCGTGTCGCAAGGAAGCGGCACGGCAGGACAATTGACACCAAAAACAAGGAGCTCTACTCATGGCCCGTGGCCAGTCTCTGCAGGACCCATTCTTGAATGCCCTGCGCAAAGAACGCGTGCCCGTTTCAATCTATTTGGTAAACGGCATCAAACTGCAAGGACAGATCGATTCCTTCGACCAGTTCGTCGTCTTGCTCAGGAACAGCGTGAGCCAGATGGTCTATAAACATGCCATTTCCACGGTGGTGCCCGCACGCAACGTGCGTCTGCCCACCGGCGAAGACGGCGAAGTCACGGAACCGGCGATCGTCGAGTGAGTGGGCGGCGCTCTGCAGTTGTTTGAACGGCCTCGCGGCGGTGAACGCGCCGTTTTGGTGGGCGTGGGCATCGGCCACCCGGTGGATCCGAACGATACGGCTGAATTCAAGGCGCTGGCCGCCTCCGCCGGCACGGTGGGCGTCGGACTGGTGCTCGCCGCACGCGCCCGCCCGGACCCCAAGTACTTCGTCGGTTCCGGCAAGGCGGACGAAATCAGGGCTTGCGCCGAGGCGCACGGCGCCGAACTCATCCTCGTGGATCAGACCTTGAGTCCGAGCCAGGAGCGCAATCTCGAGAAACTGACGAATCGTCGAGTATTGGATCGTAACGGCCTGATTTTGGATATCTTTGCGCAACGCGCACGCAGCTTCGAGGGAAAGCTGCAAGTCGAACTCGCGCAATTGTCCCACCTGTCCACCCGGTTGGTGCGCGGTTGGACCCACTTGGAGCGGCAAAAGGGTGGCATTGGACTGCGCGGCCCGGGCGAGACCCAGCTGGAAACCGACCGCCGCCTCATTGCCAAGCGCATCCGCACCCTGCGGACGCGCCTGGAAAAACTCGCCCAGCAGCGCGACACCAGCCGCCACGTGCGCCGCGAAGTACCGGTGCCGACGGTGGCCCTGGTCGGCTACACCAACGCCGGAAAGTCCACCTTGTTCAATGCCTTGACCGGGGCGGACGCGTTCGTGGCGAACCAGCTGTTCGCGACCCTGGATCCGACCGTGCGGCGCATCCAGCTGCCGCAGCTGGGCGAGGTCGTGCTGGCCGACACCGTCGGATTCGTGCGCGAGCTCCCGCACGAATTGATTGCCGCGTTTCGCTCCACGCTGCAGGAGGCGCGCGATGCGGATCTGCTGCTGCACGTCGTGGACGCGGGCGACCCTTCGCGCAACGAGCGGATCGCACAGGTGCGCACCGTGCTCCAGGGCATCGGCGCGGGCGATGTACGCGAACTGCTGGTGTTCAACAAGATCGATTTGACCGGCGAATTGCCGCACGTCTCGACCGCTGCGGACGGCATCCCGGTGCAGGCCTGGGGCTCGGCGGTCAGCGGCGCGGGCCTCGACGATCTGCGCGATGCGATCGTGAAGGCGGTACGCCCCCATCAAATTAGGCGGACCTTGCATCTTGAATTGCGGGCGGCCGCCGTCAGATCGAGCCTTTACGAGCGCAATGCCGTACGCGCGGAGCGGCAGCGCGAGGACGGCAGCTGGGACTTGGACGTGGAGCTGGACGCATCGGAGCTTGCCAGGCTGCAGGGCGGCGCCGGCGTGTATTTGGTGCAGGCCACGGCGGGCGAGAAGCGCGTGGCCTAGCCGGCTTGTGAGCGGCGCATTGGCTGCCTAGAATGCCCGGCTCTTCAGCGATCGATCAAACAGTCCGCAACATAACATTAGGCATCAGGCATGGCTTGGAACGAACCTGGCGGCGAGAAGCGCAATCCCTGGAATCGTCCGCAGCAAGCGCAAAACGATCTGGACGATGTGCTGCGCAACCTACAGCGCCGCCTGGCCGCGCTATTCGGTCGCAGCGGCTCCGGCGGGGGAACCGGTGCCGCACCCGGAAATTTCGGCAGGGGGCTCGCCAGCGTGCTGGTTCTGATCGCCGCGGTGTGGATCGGCAGCGGGGTCTATCGCGTCGATGCGCAGGAGCGGGCGGTCATACTGCGTTTCGGCAAGTACGTGCAGACCACCGGACCCGGCTACAACTGGCATCTGCCGTGGCCGATCGAGCGCAACATCATCGTCAATGTTTCCCGCCAGTACAGCGTCACCGACGACGCCAGCATGCTGACTGCGGACACGAATCTGGTGGAGGTCAAATCCGCCGTTCAATACACCCAGCCCGATCCGCTCAAACTGCTGTTCAAGGTACGCGACGTGGACGAGACATTGACCCAAGTCAGTGAGAGCGCGATGCGTGAGGCGGTGGGCCGGGCCTCCCTCGACAAGGCGCTCGCATTCGATCCTTCGATCACGGACCGGGCGCGCACGCTGTTACAGCGGACGCTCGACAGCTACGACATGGGAATCCACATCCTCAGCGTGAATCTCACGGATGTGAACGTGCCCGATGCCGTGCAGGATGCGCAGCGCGATGCCATCAAGGCCGACAAGGACCGCCAGCGCTATCAACAGGAGGCGGAGCTGTACCGCAACGACGTGCTGCCGCGCGCCCGCGGCCAAGCGGCCAAGGACATCCAGGACGCCGAGGCGTATCGGCTGCAGGTTCTGGCGCTGGCGCAGGGTCAGACGGCGCGCTTCGACCAGGTGCTCGGCCAGTACGAGCATGCGCCGGCGGTAACCCGCGAACGCATGTACCTGGAGACCATGGAGAACGTGTACAAGAATTCACGCAAGATCATCGTCGACACCAAGAGCGGCAGCAGCATGATGTACCTGCCGCTCGACAAGCTGATTTCCTCGACGCCGCAGTCGATCAGCATGCCCAACGACACGATGACCGTCGCGCCGGCGCGAATTCCGGAAGTGCAGGTCGGACCGACTGAGGATCCGGCGCGGGCGCGCGGAGTACGCTGATGCAGAACAAGGTGCTGTACGTGCTTCTGGGTCTGGTTGCGTTGATCCTCATCGTGCGCGCCAGCGTCTTCACGGTGAACGAGGGCCAGCTGGCGATCAAATCGATCGGCGGCGAGATCATTGATTCGAACTTCGAGCCCGGGCTGCATTTCCGGGTGCCGCTGGTGGAGGACGTCAGCCGCTTCGACAAGCGCATCATCACCCAGCTGTATCCCGCGGAGCGCTTCCTCACCCGCGAGCAGGAACAGCTGAACGTCGACTTCTACGTGAAATGGCGCATCAGCAACCTGCGCCGCTACTACGAATCGACGGGCGGCACGGAGGACGTCGCCAACGCGCGCCTGGGCGAGACCATCAAGGACAGCATCAAGACAGCGGTCACGCAGAGGACGCTGCAGCAGGTGATCACCGCCGAACGCGCCGAATTCACCGATGCGATGATGAAGAACATCCGGCCGGCTGCCGAACAGCTGGGTGTGGATCTGGTCGATGTGAAGATCACGAAGATCGATCTGCCGCAGCAGGTGCGCGATTCCGTGTTCGACCGCATGCGCGCCACATTCAAGGCGCAGGCCGCAAAACTGCGCGCCGAGGGCATCGAGACCTCGGAGCGCACCCGGGCCGAGGCCAACAAGGAGCAGACCCAGATCCTGGCGGACGCGGCGCGCCAGGCGGCGCAGATCCGCGGCCAGGGTGACGCCTCGGCGAGCGAAGTGTATGCGCGCTCCTACACGAAGAACGCGGAGTTCTACAGCTTCTATCGCAGCATGCAGTCGTATCGGGAGTCTGTGGGCACCGCCGGCGACATGCTGGTGATTGCGCCCGACAGCGCCTATTTCAAGTACTTTCAGACACCGCAACCGAAGCACTAGCCGCAACGAACCAGAATGGACATTGGCTGGACCGAGTTCGGACGTTACCTCGGCGGCGCGTTCGCGCTGTATCTGGTGCTGGAGGGCATCGTGCCGTTCGTCAATCCGGTCGCCGCGCAGCGGTTGATGGCCAAGCTTTCGAAAATCGAGGCATCGCAGTTGCGCTGGGGCGGGCTGATCAGCATGGTTGCCGGCCTCGCATTGCTGTGGGTGGCGCGCAATGGGTAAGAACGTCGTCGTCATCGGCCTGCAATGGGGCGACGAGGGCAAGGGCAAGGTGGTCGATCTGCTCACCGATTCGGTACAGGCCGTGGTGCGCTTCCAGGGGGGGCATAATGCGGGACATACGCTGGTCATCGGCGGCAAAAAGACCATTCTGTCGCTGATTCCCTCGGGAATACTCCACGCCCACGTGCAATGCCTGATCGGCAACGGCGTCGTGCTGTCGCTCGAGGCGCTGTTCAAGGAGGCCGAGATGCTGATCGCCCAGGGCGTCCCGGTGCTCGAGCGGCTTCGCGTCAGTCCGAATTGTCCCTTGATCCTGGCCTCGCACGTCGCGCTCGACCGCTCGCGCGAGAAGGCGCAGGGCGCCAATGCCATCGGCACCACCGGCCGCGGAATCGGCCCGGCCTACGAGGACAAGGTCGCGCGCCGCGCGGTCCGCGTCTCGGACCTGTTCGATCCGAAGCACTTCGCGGACCGGCTCGCCGAGATCCTGGATTATCACAACTTCATCCTGCAGCAATACTTCAAGACTTCGACCGTGGATTTTCACGAGGTACTGGAATCGAATCTGGCGCTCGGCGAGCGCCTGAAGCCGCTGGTCGCGGACGTCACCGGCATCATCGAACAGCTCAGCATCGAGGGGCGCAACGTGATGTTCGAAGGCGCGCAGGGGGCGATGCTGGACGTCGATCTCGGCACCTATCCCTTCGTCACCTCCTCGACCACGACCGCGGGCGGCGCTGCCGCCGGCAGCGGCATCGGTCCGCGCCGACTGAACGAGGTGCTCGGTATCGTCAAGGCGTATGCGACGCGGGTGGGCGCCGGACCGTTCCCGACGGAGCTGTTCGATGAATACGGCGAGAGCCTCTCGCGGGTCGGCAATGAATTCGGATCGGTGACCGGACGGCGCCGCCGCTGCGGGTGGTTCGACACGGTGGCGCTGCGCCGCTCGGTGGTGCACAACAGCTGTTCGCATCTGTGCGTCACCAAGCTCGATGTGCTCGACGGATTCGACTGCATCCGCGTCGCCGTTGGATACAGGGTGGACGGCGCAATCACGGCGGTGCCGCCGCTGCTGTCGGGAAATTTCGGCTCCTGCGAGGCGGTATACGAGGAATTGCCGGGCTGGAAGTCGAGCACCATCGGCATCACGCGCTATGAGGATCTGCCCGGCAACGCCAGGAGCTATATCGAACGACTGCAGACGCTGGTGGGCGTGCCCATCACCATCATCTCCACCGGTCCCGACCGGGATCAGACCATCATCCGGCAGAATCCTTTCGCCTGAACACGCCCCGTCCGGCTGATCGTCCCGCCTAATGGTTGTCCCGCGGAATGCCGAAGGTTTCGGCCACCCGCTGATACTTGACCGCCGGATCGAGCACCATGCCATCGCCGAGCTGAGCGACCATCGAACGCTGGATTTCCTGCCACGGGGTCTGCGCGGCCGGATAGCGATAACCGCCGGCGGCCTCGAGGACGCGCCGGCGCTCGGCGAGCTCGGCGTCCGCGATCAGCACATTCGCCGTCGCCAGGCGCAGATCGATGCGTATCCGATCGCCGGTTCGAAGCAGCGCCAGACCGCCGCCCGCCGCCGCCTCCGGCGAGGCGTTGAGAATCGACGGTGATGCCGACGTGCCGGATTGCCTGCCATCGCCGATGCAGGGCAGCACGCCGATGCCGCGCTTGATCAGGTAATCCGGCGGGCGCATGTTGACCACCTCGGGAGCGCCCGGATAACCGATGGTGCCGGCACCGCGCATCACGAGCACGCAAGACTCGTCGATGGCAAGCGCCGGATCATCGATGCGGCTGTGATAATCCTCGGGGCCGTCGAATACGATCGCACGTCCCTCGAAGACATCCGGTTGCTGCGGATCGTTGAGATAGCGCCGCCTGAATTCCTCGGATATCACGCTGGTCTTCATGACGGCGGAGTCGAACAGGTTGCCCCGCATGATGATGAAGCCGGCGTTCTCCTTGAGCGGTGCATCGATGCCGCGGATCACGTCATGATCGCGAATTTCACAGCCGCGGCAGTTCTCGCCGATGGTGCGGCCGTTCGCGGTCAGCGCGCCCTCGCGGATCAGGCCGCGCTTCATCAGCTCGTTGACGACCGCCGGCACGCCGCCGGCGCGGTGGTAATCCTCGCCGAGATATTCGCCCGCCGGCTGCAGATTGACCAGCAGCGGCACGGCATGCCCATGCGACTGCCAGTCGGCCAGCTCGAGATCGGCACCGATGTGACGGGCGATGGCCGCCAAATGGATCGGTGCGTTGGTCGAGCCGCCGATGGCGGAACTGACCACGATGGCGTTCAGGAAGGCATCGCGCGTCATGATGCGCGAGGGCTTCAGGTCCTCGTGCACCATGCCGACGATGCGCCTGCCGGTCTCGTAGGCCATTTGCGCGCGTTCGCGATAAGGCGCGGGAATGGCCGCTGCCCCGGGCAGCTGCATGCCGAGCACCTCGGCGAGCGAATTCATCGTGGTGGCCGTGCCCATGGTGTTGCAGTAGCCGGTTGAGGGAGTCGAGGAGGCTATGAGCTCGATGAAGCCCGGATAATCGATCTCGCCGGCCGCCAGCATCTGCCGCGCCTGCCACACGATGGTGCCCGAGCCCGTGCGCCTGCCCTTGTACCAGCCGTTCAGCATCGGTCCCACCGACAGTGCGATGGCCGGCAAATCCACGGTGGCGGCCGCCATCAGGCATGCCGGGGTGGTCTTGTCGCAGCCAATGGTGAGCACGACGCCGTCCAGCGGGTAGCCGTAGAGAACCTCGACCAATCCCAGATAGGCCAGATTGCGGTCGAGGGCGGCGGTCGGCCGCTTGCTGGTCTCCTGTATCGGGTGCACCGGAAATTCGAGCGGAATGCCGCCCGCGTCGCGAATGCCGTCGGCGACGCGCGCTGCGAGCACGATGTGGTGCCGGTTGCAGGGGGACAGGTCCGATCCGGTTTGGGCGATGCCGATGATCGGTCTTCCGGACTGCAGCTCCGGGAGCGTCAATCCGAAATTCAAATAGCGCTCGACATAGATCGCCGTCATGTCCGGCTTAGCGGGGTTGTCGAACCACGCGCGCGAACGCAGCCGCCCAGTCATGCGAATATAGCCATAATCAATATTCCTACATTCTGTGGCCCCGGCGCGGGGTCGTCAATACGACGGGGTGGTCCGACATGTTAGAGCGCATCCTAAGCAGCATCGCCATCGACGAATGGCGCCGTCGCCTGGTTTTCTGGGGCGGCGCCGTGGCGACCGGAGCAGCGGCGGTGCTGTTTGCCAAGGGCGGCGATTATTCCATGCAGGCATTCGCGCGCGCGCGCGAATGGCTGCCCTGGTGGCCTTATTTGGCGGCTCCCGCGGGTCTGGCGCTTGGCGCCTGGCTGACGAAAAACGTGTTCGCCGGTGCGCAGGGCAGCGGAATTCCCCAGACCATCGCCACGCTGTCGCTGCCGACCGGCAGCGCACGCGATCGGCTGCTGTCGCTGCGCATCGCGGTCGGCAAGGTCGCTTTGACCTTGCTGGCGCTCGCCACCGGTGCATCCGTGGGGCGCGAGGGTCCCACGGTCCAGGTGGGCGCGTCGATCATGCACTCCTTGCGCCGCTTCGCTCAATTCTCCGATACCGATGTCGATCGAGGACTCATACTGGCCGGCGGCGCGGCCGGCGTGGCCGCGGCCTTCAACACCCCGCTGGCCGGCGTGGTGTTCGCGATCGAGGAGCTGTCGCGTTCGTTCGAGGAGCACACCAGCGGCACCATTCTGGCCGCGGTCATCATTGCGGGCGTCACCTCCCTGTCGCTGGTGGGCAACTACACCTATTTCGGCACGACCAGCGCAATCATGAACGAGCCGCGGATGTGGCTGGCGGTGCCGCTGTGCGGGGTGGTGGGCGGCCTGAGCGGCGGGATCTTCTCCCGGGTGATGTTGCGGGCGGGCAGGCAGCTGCCGTCCGCGCTGCACACGCTGCGTGCCGAGCGCCCCGTCGCGTTCGCGGCCGCCTGTGGCTTGTTGATCGCGGCGATCGGCTGGCTGTCGAAGGACACGACCTTCGGCTCCGGTTACGCCGAATCGAAAATGCTGCTGCAGAACGAAGCCCTGCCGACAGCCGGTTTTGCCGTCTTGAAGGCGATCGCGACGCTGGTGTCCTATGTCAGCGGCATACCCGGCGGCATATTCGCACCGTCGCTGGCGGTCGGCGCCGGTATCGGCGCGCAGCTGCACGCGTGGTGGCCGTACGCGCCGGCCGGTGCCATGGTGGTGCTGTCCATGGCCGCCTATTTCGCCGGGGTGGTGCAGGCGCCGTTGACGGCGCTGGTCATCGTGGCGGAGATGACGGGAAACCGTGCGCTTACGCTGCCGCTGATGGCGACGGCGCTGGTCGGCCGCGGCGCCAGCGCCTTCGTCTGCCGGCGCCCGCTGTACCGATCCCTCGCCGAGCAATTCATGGGCACGGCATCACGGGAATCGATGACGGCGCTTGCCATGCGGGAGACGTAAGCGTATTACTACTGCGCGGTCACCATTGCGGTGACATTGTTCGACGAGCGGCAAAGGATCGGCTGCTGGATGGCAACAATACTGGTAGTGGATGACGTAGCGCTCAATCGAGAGCTGCTCGTCACCCTGCTTCGATATCAGGGCCACGAAGTCGTCGAGGCCGCCGATGGCGCCGAGGGTTTGGCGCGCGCGCGTGCACAGCGGCCCGCGCTCGTCATATCCGACATTCTGATGCCGACCATGGACGGTTTCGAATTCGTGCATCAGATCCGCGCTGACCCGGAAATCGCCGCCACCGCGGTGGTCTTCTACACCGCCCACTATCACCAGCGCGAGGCCCATAATCTGGCTGCGGCCTGCGGTGTTTTGAAAGTGCTGGTGAAGCCCTGTGTTCCCGAGGACATCATCCGCTGCGTCGAGGAGTCGCTGTCGGCCAAGTCCAACGGTGCTGCCGCGGCGTACGGCGTTGCCGCAACCGGCGCCGGTGCCGCGGCCGGCGGTGTTGCCGCGGCCGCAGATCCGGCCGCGATGGCCGCGGCGTCGGGCCCGGAATTCGATCGCGAACACGTCCGCCTCATCACCGATCAGCTGTCGCGGGAGGCCGGAGAGCTCGAGGCGGCCTATCTGCGTCTTTCGGCGCTCAGCGAATTGAACGTGAAATTGGCGTCCGAGCGCGACGCCGAGAAACTGCTACAGGCGGTGTGCACCGGCGCACGCGAACTGATCGGCGCGAAATACGCGGTACTGGTGGTGCGCGAGGAAGGACCGGCGGCGGAGCGCTTTTTCGCGACCAGCGGCATCCGCGCCGACAGCGGCATCATGCGCCCCAATCTGAGCGATGGCCCCATGCATCGCGTGGTCGCCGAGGGCAAGCCGGTGCGGCTCACGGACCTGAAAGGCAACCCGGGTGCCGCCGGTCTGCCGGGCGATTATCCGCCGCTGCAGTTCGCGTTGGCGGCGCCGCTGGCCTCGCTCAGCTCGATCTACGGCTGGATACTGCTCGCCGACAAGCTCGGACGATCCGAATTCTCCGACGACGACGAACGCGTGCTCAACACCTTGGGTGCGCTGGTCGGCCGGGTATACGAAAGCGACGTCAACTTTGCGCAGGTCGAGCGCCACGCCGATCAGCTGCAGGTCGAGATGCGCGAGCGCGAGAACGCGGTGGCGAAGCTGCGTGAAAGCGAGCGGCGTTTCCGGCAGATACTCGACAACGTCCGGCTGATTTCCGTGATGATCGACACCAAGGCGCGCATCACCTACTGCAACGACTACTTTCTATCGCTGGTGGGCTGGAAATACGACGAGGTGCTGGGCCGCGACTGGTTCGAAACTTTCCTGCCGCCCGATTCCGCGCAGGGCAAGCTGGTGTTCGAGGCGCTGCTCGAGGACAATCCCTCGGCCTGGCACCACGACGGTGTCATACTCACCCGCGCCGGCGAACGCCGGCAGGTGCGCTGGAACAATTCCGTCCTGCGCGCCGCCTCCGGCAAGGTCATCGGCACCGCGAGCATCGGAGAGGACACCACCGAGCGCAAGCTGGCCCAGGAGAAGGTCGAGAATCTCAACCGCGTCTACGCGGTGCTGAGCGGGATCAACGGCCTCATCGTGCGCTCCAGCGAGCGCGATTCGCTGATCAACGACGCCTGCCGTCTCGCGGTTGATCAGGGCCGCTTTAAATTCGCCCGCATCGCCATGCTCGACGAGAAGAGCGGGGAGATTATTTCCAAGGCCCAGGCCGGCGAGCACCGGGATGGCGCCAATCTGAAGTTCCGGCGTGCGGGCACGCCGGACATGCCGGACATTCCGGACACGCTGGTGTCCATCGCCATGCAATCGCAGCAGCCCGCCATCTGCAATGATCTGCAGACCGATCCGCGCCCCCTGACGTATCGCGAGGAGATGCTCGCCCAGGGCTACAGATCGGTGGTGGCCCTGCCGCTGATCGTGGACGGCAAATCCATCGGTTGCTTCGTGCTCATCAACGATTTGCCGGATTTTTTCAATGACGCGGAGATGCGCCTGCTGAGCGAATTGTCGGCCGACGTATCGTTCGCCCTCGATCACATCGAAAAGGCCGAACGGCTCAACTATTTCGCCTATTACGACACTTTGACGGGCCTGCCTAATCGATCGTTCTTTCTCGAGCGGCTGACCCAGCTGATCAACAGCGCGCATCGCGCCGGAACGTCCTTTGCGCTGGTTGTGGCCGATACCAGGCGCTTCGAATCGATCAACGAATCCTTCGGCAGGCACGTCGGCGATCTGGTGCTGAAGAAGGTGGCGCAGCGCTTCGCCGAGTGCGTGGGCGCGCCGAGCGACGTGGGGCGCGTCGGCCCCGATCAATTCGGGGCGCTCATCCTGGATGCGAAGGACGACACGGAGGTGCAGCGCAAGGTCGACAAGTGGTGGACCCAGTGGCTGGGGGCCCCGTTTATCGTCAACGGCAACGAATTGCGCCTGACCGCCAAGGCCGGCATCGCCAAGTTTCCCGGCGACGGCGAGGATGCGAACAGCCTGATGCGCAATGCGGAGTCGGCGCTGCGCCGCGCCAAGTCGACCGACGACACCAACATCTTCTACACTCAGCAGCTGAGCGAACGGTTCGCCAACGAGCTCGCGCTCGAGCACAAGCTCGGCCAGGCGCTGACGCACGAGGAATTCGTGCTGCACTATCAGCCCAAGGTGGATCTGGAGACGCGCAAGATCGAGGGGGTGGAGGCCCTGATACGCTGGCAAAGCCCCGATCTCGGTCTGGTGTCGCCCGCCAAGTTCATCTCCATTTTGGAGCAAAGCGGGCTGATCGTCGGCGTCGGCGAGTGGGCCCTGAGACAGGCCTGCCGCGACCGCTACCGGTGGCGGGCGCTCGGCGTCGCGGCGCCGCGCGTGGCGGTGAATGTTTCCACGGTGCAATTGCGGCGGCAGGATTTCGTCGAGATGGTCCGCAAAATTCTCTCGCCGCTCGGCGCGGATGCCGGAATCGACATCGAGGTCACCGAGTCGTTGATCATCGGCGACGTCGGCGGCAACATCGAAAAGCTGAAGGCCATCCGCGACCTCGGCGTCGGGATCGCCATCGACGATTTCGGCACCGGCTATTCCTCGTTGAGCTATCTGGCGAAGCTGCCGGTGGAAATCCTCAAGATAGACCGCTCCTTCACCACCACCATGCTCGATGATCCGAGCGTCATGAGTCTGGTGTCGACGATGATCTCGCTGGCGCACTCGCTGAAATTGCACGTGGTCGCCGAAGGCGTGGAGTTGGAGGAGCAGGCGAAGATCCTGCGCCTGCTGCGCTGCGACCAGATGCAAGGCTATCTGGTGAGCAGACCTCTGTCATTCGACGACATGACCGCCTATTTGCGCCGCGAGCCGCCCTGACGGACTGCTGCGGCCGTCAGCGGCTCGCCGAGTTGGCGATCAGCGATTCGCACAGTTCCTGCCTGCCCGACGCGAGCCGCGGGTCGAGCCCGGCATCGCGCGCGTGATCGGCCAAGGCCGCCAAATCGTAGCCGCCGGCGCCGATGCGCAGGCCGAATTCGCCGCGCCAGCCGGCATAACGCTCCTCGCGCAGCGATTGCAGGCGGCCGGTCTCGAGCAGCGCGGCGGCGTTGAGCAGCGCGCGCGCCAGGGTATCGATGCCGGCGATATGCGCCAGGAACAGATCCGCGGGGTCCACCGATTGGCGCCGCAATTTCGCGTCAAAATTGAAGCCGCCGGTGGCGAAGCCGCCGGATTGCAGCAGCAGCAGCATTGCCGGCGTGAGGTCCTGGGCGTTGTTGGGAAACTGATCGGTGTCCCAGCCGTTGCGCGGGTCGCCGCGATTCATGTCGATCGAGCCGAAAATGCCGTACGCCAGCGCGGCGGCTATCTCGTGTTCGAAATCGAGGCCGGCGAGGGTGGCATGGTTGACCTCGATGTTCACCTTGACCTGCTGTTCGAGCCCGTACTTGCTGAGGAAGGCATAGACCGCTGCGACGTCGCGGTCGTACTGATGTTTGGTGGGTTCGAACGGCTTGGGTTCGATGAGAATCGTGCCCTTGAAGCCGATCTTGTGCTTGTGATCGACCACCATGGACAAAAAGCGGCCGTACTGGTCGAGTTCACGCTTGAGGTCCGTGTTCAGCAGCGAATCGTAGCCTTCCCGGCCGCCCCACAACACGTAGTTCTCGCCGTTCAGCCGATGCGTGGTCTCCAGGCAATAGCGCACCTGCGCGGCGGCCCACGCGAACACCTCGGGATTCGGGCTGGTGGCCGCTCCGGCGGCATAGCGCGGATGGCTGAAGAGGTTGGCCGTGCCCCACAGCAGCTTCACGCCCGTAGCCGCCATTTTTTGCGCAATGGCCTGTTCGATGCGGCCGATGTTCGCCTCATGCTCGCGCAAGCTGGCGGCGCCGGCCATGGCATCGACGTCGTGAAAGGTGAAATATGGCGTCCCGAGCCGCGACAGAAAATCGAATGCCGCCTCCAATTTCTGCTCAGCCATGTCCTGGGTCACGTGGGGCCCGAGCCAGGGACGGGGCAGGGTTCCCGCGCCAAAAATATCCGTGCCCGGCCAGTTGAATGAATGCCAGTAACACACGGCACAGCGCAGCCAATCCTGCATGCGCCTGCCGAGCACCATCCGGTCCTTGTCATAGACCCGGTAGGCCAGGTCGGTGCGGGCATCGGCGCCGGCAAAACGGATCGGCGGGATGGTCGAGAAAATGCTCATGAGGTGAACTCCCGGAAGGCGGTTTTTAGGCTTCGATACAAGTCGGTAAACTGGGGACGGCGCCGCTCCATCAGATCCATCAGCGCCTGTTGCGGCGCAAATACGCGTTCGATCGCCGGTGTTGCGCACACCGCCCGCGGTTCCTCGGCGGTCACCGCGATGCGCGCCAGCCGTGCCGCGCCGAGCGCTGCGCCGGTCTCCCCGCCGCTGCGTCTGATGAGTGGGCGGTTCAGCGCCGCGGCGATGATCTCCAGCCAATGGTCGAGCCGCGAGGCGCCCCCGACCACGCTGATCTCCGACATCTCGCCGCCGCCCTGCAGCAGCGTATCCATGCCGTCGGCGAAGGCGAATGCCACGCCTTCGAGCACCGCGGCGATCATGTCGGGGCCGGTGGTGCCGGCCGATAGACCGAAAAACACCCCGCGGGCGACCGGGTCGTTATGCGGGGTGCGCTCGCCCGACAAATACGGCAGGAACAGGGGCGTGGCGCGCCCGAGTCCCGCCTCCTGGGCGGCTGCCACTGCCGCGCGGACATCGGTGTAGCCACACAGACCCGCAGCCCAGTCGAGCGCAGAGGCTGCGCTCAGCATCACCGACATCTGGTGCCAGCGATGGGGCAGGGCGTGACAAAACGCATGCGCGGCGGCTGCCGCATTCGGCCGAAAGCGCTCGGTGACGATGAACAGCACGCCCGAGGTGCCCAGGGATAGAAACGACTGGCCGGGGGCGATCACGCCGATGCCCGCCGCGCTCGCGGCATTATCGCCGGCGCCGCCCGCGACCATGACCTCTTCCAGTCCCAGCGCGGCCGCCACCTGCGGGCGCAGCGTTCCGGCCGGTTCGGTACCCTCCACCAGCGAGGGCATGTGCCCGCGGCAGAGGCCGGTGGCGCTCAGCATGGCGTCTGACCAGTCGCGCCGCGCCACGTCCAGCCACAAGGTGCCGGAGGCGTCCGACATGTCGCTGATCTTCTCCCCCGTGAGCCGCAGCCGCAGATAGTCTTTCGGCAGCAGCACGCTGGCGGTGCGCGCGAACACCCCGGGTTCGTGTTCCTTCACCCACAGCAGTTTCGGCGCGGTGAATCCCGGCATGGCCAGATTGCCGGTGATCTCGCGCGAACGCGGCTCGCGCAATTCGAGTTCGTGGCACTGCGGCTCGCTGCGGCCGTCGTTCCACAGAATCGCCGGGCGCAGCACCTGATCGCGCGCATCGAGCAGCACCGCGCCATGCATCTGTCCGGATAGGCCGACGCCGCGCACCGCGCGGCGAACATCGGACGGCAGGCTGCGCACGGCCGCGACGCATGCGCGCCACCACTCCTCGGGATCCTGCTCCGACCAGAGCGCGTGCGGACGCTGAACGCCGAGCGCCATGGAGGATTGCGCCGCGACGCGGCCGCGCTCATCGACCGCCGCAATCTTCACGCCGGATGTGCCGAGATCGATCCCGAGGAACAATGCAACTCCCGCCCGTGGTTTTCTTCGGAATGGTAGCGCTATCATATCGGCTGTGAGACGCTGCGCAAGGCACAATGCAAAGCCGGTGTCCGCCAAAATGGGGGCAGGGGGCAAGCTGATGGCGTAGATTAGCGTGCGCGGCAGCGGCGAGCCGGTTGGCGCACGGTGCTTCCGATGCGCACTGAAACCCTACAATAATCAACGAGGGCCAGATGTTTCATCAACAATTGACGCCGATCCATGACAGTCTGGGACTGTCCTTCCTGGTGGCGATCCTGCCCATCGCAACCGTGCTGTTGATCCTCGGAGTGCTGCGACGGCCCGCCTGGCTGGCTGCTCTTGCCGGCCTCTGTGTCGGCATCATCATCGCCGTTGCGGCCTGGGGTATGCCGCTCGGATTGGCGCTCGACTCCGCGGTCAATGGCGCGGTGTTCGCATTGTGGCCGGTGATGTGGATCGTGATCAATGCATTGTTGCTGTACAACATAGCGGTTGCATCGGGCCGCTTCGATGCGTTTCGCATCTGGCTCATCACGCATGTCCCGAACGACCGGCGCGTGGTGCTGATCGTCATCGCCTTTTGTTTCGGTGCGCTGCTCGAGGGTATCGCCGGCTTCGGCGCACCGGTCGCCATCACCGCCTCGCTGCTGATCCTGGTGGGTTTTCCGCCGATCGAGGCACTCGTGTTCACGCTGATTTTCAACACCACGCCGGTGGCCTTCGGAGCCCTGGGTGCCCCGGTGACCGTGCTTGGCGCCGTGACCGGGTTGCCGGCACCCGCGTTGGCGGCGATGATCGGCCGTCAGCTGCCGCTGATGGCCGCCATCCTGCCGGTGTACGTGACCGTGCTGTACGGTGGTTGGCGGTCGGTGCGGGCGCTGTGGCCGCTGCTGCTGGTGGCGGGCGGCAGCTTTGCGCTGGCGCAATTCGCGACCTCCAATTACCTCAATTACACGCTGACCGATGTGATCGCCGCCCTCGGATCGCTGCTCGCGACACTGCTGTTCTTGAAGGTATGGCGGCCCGTGCCCGACGCCGAATTCACCATTGCCCGCTCGGCGCTCGCGGGCGATGCCGCGGCGATGTGCCCGGCCTGGCAGTGTTGGCTGCCGTGGGTGATCGCGTCGGTCACCGTCATCATCTGGACCTACCTCAAAGTGGCGACGTTCGGCCAGCATGCCATTCCCTGGCCGGGTCTCGACAAGGCGGTATCGATCACCCTGTACCACGACAAGCCCTATGCGGCGGTATGGACGTTTCAGCCGCTCGGCACCGGCACGGCGATATTGCTGGCGGCGATCATCACCGCGCTGCAGGTGCGCTTGTCGGCAAAGACCTTTCTCGATTGCTGCGTCACCACCATCCGCCAGATCTGGATTGCCGTGGTGACGGTGATGCTCATCGTCGCGCTCGCCTATCTGATGAATTATTCCGGGCTCGCTTACACCCTCGGTCTCGCCGTCGCCTCGAGCGGCAGCGCTTTTCTGCTGTTCTCGCCGTTCCTCGGCTGGGTGGCGGTGTTCCTGTCGGGCAGCGACACCTCGGGCAATGCGCTGTTCGGCAACCTGCAAGTGGTGGCCGCGAGACAGCTGCACCTCAATCCCCTGCTGTTCGCCGCCACCAATTCCTCTGGCGGCGTCCTCGGCAAGATGATTTCGCCGCAGAACATCGCCACCGGCGTGTCGGTGACGAATCTGAAGGGCCGCGAGGGGGCGGTGCTGGCCCGCACCTTCGTGCACAGCGTCATTCTGACGCTGCTGCTGGTGGTGATCGTGTTGGTGCAGCAGTACGTGGTGCCGGGAATCATCCCGAGCTTCGCGGCCAGCCCGTAAAGCTCGGTCGGTGAGCAGCATGGACCCCTCCCAACGTTGGCGAGCGGACGGCATCCGGGTCATCCGGGCCGGTGAGCTCGACGCGAACACGCCGCAAACCCCGGGAATGCAGCGCCGTGCCGCCGTCACCGCGGCCCAGGGCGCCTCGAAATTGTGGGCCGGAACCGTCAGCATCGATGCCAAGGCCAGGACCGGGGCCCACCATCACGGCGATCTGGAAAGCGTCATCTATGTAGTGAGCGGCCTGGCACGGCTACGCTGGGGCGAGCGGCTCGAGTTCACCGCGGAGGCCGGCCCCGGAGATTTCATCTACGTGCCGCCGTTCGTTCCGCACCAGGAGATCAATGCGAATGACGACACCCGGCTGCATTGCGTGCTGGCACGAAGCGGGCAAAATGGGCTGGTGGTCAATCTGGACATCGAAGCCGTGGAGACACCCGAATTGATCCGTTGGATCGATGATCTGCATCGGTAGTGAGCGTCGAAATCGCCAACGGTAGCACCGTGATCCGGCTGCGCGCCGGCGCCCTGAGCCTGGTCGAAAACGTCGGCCAGTCGCTGGCTGCGATCGCCCCGACGCTCACGCCGGCCCTCAACATCTCGGTGGTCGCCGGACTCGCCGGCATCGGCTGCTGGTTGTCCTATTTCATCGGAACCCTGGGCGTGGTGATCGTCGCCGCCAGCGTCGGCATATTGGCCGCACGGCATCCGGAAGCGGGGTCTTACTTCGTGTACATCGGCCGCACGTTCGGCCCGTTCGCCGGGGCGCTCGCCGGCTGGGCCATGATCAGCGCATACATGTTCACCGCGGTCGCGGTGGCGCTGTCCTTCGCCATCTTTCTCGAGGATCTGCTGGGCGCATTCGGCATCAAGCCCGGCATGCCGGCCCTGACCGCCGCCATGCTCGTGTTCATCGCAACGGTGACTTATTCGGCCTACCGCGACGTCAAATTGTCCTCGCGCGCGGGGCTGATCATGGAGATCATCTCCATCGGGATCATCGTGATGATCACCGTGCTGATCGTGCGGGTGCGCGGCACCGCCGTCGATGCCGCACAGCTGAAGCCCGACACCTTCAGATTCGGTGCGGTGTTCTCCGCCCTGCCGTTCGTGATATTCAGCTTCGTCGGCTTCGAGAGCGCGGCCACGCTGGCCAAGGAATCCGCCGACCCGCGCAGGAACATTCCGCTGGCGGTGATCGGCTGCGCCGCCTTCGCCGGGATATTCTTCACGCTGATGGCCTACTTCATGGTGCTCGGCATCGACAACGACACCGCCGCGCTCGGGCACAGTTCCGCGCCGTTCGGCGATGTGGCCGCCCGCGCCGGCCTGGGGTGGGCGTCGATGATCGTGTATTTCGCCGCCATGATCAGCGTGTTCGCCTGTTGTCTTGCGAGCATCAACGCCGCCTCGCGGCTGCTGTTCTCCATGGGCAAGTACCAATTCCTCCACCGTTCGATGGGCCTGGTGCACGACCGGCATCGCACGCCGCACCGGGCGATACTGCTGTGCGGCTGCCTGCTCGCGTGCATCTGCCTCGCCATGCTGCCCGCGGGCTTCCTCGATGCCTTCGGCTACACCGGCACGTTCGCGAGCTTCGGCTTCGTGGTGGTCTATCTGGCGCTGTGCGTGGTGGCGCCTCTGGATCTGAAAAAGAGCGGGCAGATGAAGCCGCTGCACGTGCTGACCGGCCTGCTCGGCGTGGCGCTCATGGTGTTCGTGATCATCGGCAGCGTCTATCCGGCGCCCGCCTACCCCTACGATGTGCTGCCATACGGATTCTTCGCCTATATGGCGGTCGGCGCGATCTGGTTCGCCATCTTGAAGGTGAAATCGCCGCAGACGCTGGAATCGATCCAGCACGACATGGAGGGTTGATCTATCGGAAGTGAAAGCCGCCGCCGGTGCCGAACAGGCCGAGCAGCCCGATGATGATCAAATAGATGGCGACGATGTAATTGAGCAGCCGCGGCACCACCAGGATCAGGATGCCGGCGATCAATGAAACCAACGGGCCGATGCTGATATTCAGGTTCATGGGGATTCTCTTCTGTATTGGCGTTGTTTGTTCCATCGAGTATCGGGCAAACGAGCGGCAGCGGCTGTCGGACATTTACCCGAAGCGGTGCAGGAAATCGCCTGCCTGGCACCTTATGAGCGGGTCGCACCCAATGCGGCGGCCGCGGCGGTCTCGCGTCGTCCCCACAATTGCTGCATGTGTTCGAGACTGCGGCCTTTCGTCTCCGGCACGAACCGCCACACGAACAGCGCCGCGAAGATGCTCATCGTGCCGTACACCAGATACGCAAACCCGTGATTGAAGCTTGCGTTGAGTGCCGAATTTCCGTCGAGCACCTTGAATGACCAGGAAACTGCGAGGTTGGCGAGCCATTGCACCGCGACGGCGATCGCCATGCCACGCGCCTTGATGGAATTCGGGAAGATCTCCGACAGCATCACCCAGACGATGGGCCCCCACGACAGGGCGAAGCCGGCGATGTACAGAATCACCATGCAGAGCGACAGCGCACCCATACGATGGGCGCTGAAGAGCGCACCGAGGGTCAGCATCGATACGGCCATGATTACCGCGCCGACGATCAACAGCGGCTTGCGGCCGAGGCGGTCCACCGTCAGCATCGCCACCACGGTGAACAGCACATTGGCGGCACCGACGATGATGGTCTGCAGCAGCGCGGTATGGGTGGAGGCGCCCATGTTGGCGAACATCAGGGGCGCGTAGTAGAGCACGGCGTTGATGCCGACGAACTGCTGGAAGATCGACAGCAGGATGCCGACCACGATCACCAGCGAACCGAAGGCGAACAGGCCGTCGTCCTTGCGTTTCAGGCTCGCCTCGATGTCGAGCAGCAGCACATCCGCCTCGGTCTCGTCGGTGAGCCGGCGCAGCACGGCGCGCGCCTCGATGTCGCGGCCCTTCATCACCAGCCAGCGCGGACTGTCCGGCACGCCGATCAGCAGCAAAAGGAACGCCAGCGAGGGGATGGCTTCGGAGGCGAACATCCAGCGCCAGCCGACGCGGTGCAGGTAGTCGTCGTTGCCCTGCGAGGCGATCGCCCAGTTGACGAAATACACCAGGATCATGCCGCCGACGATGGCGAGCTGCTGAAACGTGACCAGTCGGCCGCGCTCGCGCGCGGGGGAGATTTCCGCGATGTACAGCGGCGAGAGCAGCGAGGCCACCCCGACGCCGATGCCGCCGATGATGCGATACACGTTGAACGGCAGCAGCGCGGCCTGCCCCATGGCGCCGATGCGGCCGAGCCCGAGCTCCGGCCACGCCGAGCCGATCGAGCAGATCAGGAACATGAGCGCCGCGCACATCAAACCCTTGCGGCGCCCCAGATGATCACCGAGCCAGCCGGCCGCCGCGCCGCCGATCACGCAGCCGAACAGCGCGCTCGAGATGGTGAATCCGGAGAGGCTGGAGCGGGCGGTTTCCGACAACTGCATGGGATCGATGAAGTTCGCGTCGATCGAGCTGATGGCGCCGGAAATGACCGCGGTGTCGTAGCCGAACAGCAGACCGCCCAAGGTGGCGATCAGGGTCAGCGCCGTCACCAGCGCTTTGTTATTCGAAATCATGGCTATCCCCCGTCACTGGTAACGCTACCATCCGCCGCTGCGGGGGCGCCTGTCAAGCGCCGCTCGTCATGGGGATGCAAAACCCGGTGCTGGTCCGGAGGATTCGCGCACGATCAAGGTATGCGGGTGCACCAACTGTCGCGGCCTGCCGCTGCCGTCGCGCATGCGGCGGATCTCCTCCAGCACCAGATCCACGGCGGCCCGTGCCATGGCGGCCACCGGTTGATGAATGGTGGTCAGCGCCGGCCACACACTGGCAGCGATGGGCGTGTCGTCGAAGCCGACGATGGACAGATCCGCCGGCACGTCGAAGCCCAGCCGGTGCGCGAGCGAGGCGGTGGCCGCCGCCATGTCGTCATTGGCGGCGAAAATGGCGGTTGGAAAGGGCTCGGACGAGAGAATTCTCTCGGCCGCGTCCAGCCCTGAGCGATAGGTGAAGTAGCCCTGCTCGACGCGCAGGGATTCCTGGGCGATCCCAGCGGCGGCGATTGCCGCCAGAAAGCCAGCCAGGCGCTGCTCGCTCACGGTCTGATTCGGATGACCCTTGATGAAGCCGAAGCGCCGATGTCCCAGCGCCAGCAGATACTCGGTGAGTTCGTAGGCCGCAGCTTCGTTGTCGATGCGGATGGTCGCGATCTGTTCGCTCGGATGGCCGGGGGCGACCGCCACCGCCACCGCACCGGACTGCATGACTTCGGCCAGCAGCAGCGGCGCCTCGCACAGCGGCGGCGGCAGGACCACGCCGTCCACGCCTGCCCTGAGCAATTTGCCGAGCGCCACGCCGGCATGCTCGCTCTCGCCGCAGCGCTCGACCAGCACCTGGGCGCCGGTGCGGCTGCTTTCGTCGAGGGCGCCGAGCAGCAGTTCACTGAGATAGCCGATCGAGGGGTTGTCGTACAGCAGGCCGATGCGAAACGGCCCGGAACCCGCCAGACTGCGCGCGGCCGGACTCGGAGAATAATTGAGCTCGCGGATGGCGGCGTCGACCAGCTCCCGGGTCTCGATTTTCACGTGAGACTCACGATTGATGACGCGCGAGACCGTCATCGGCGAGACGCCCGCTTTCGCGGCCACCTCGCGGATCGTCACGCCCCGTTTGGGCTTGCGCCTCTGCCGCTCGCTCGCCATGTTCCCCCGCGATGCGTTCACCCGGACTGGCTTTGATTATGCATGTAAGCGAATGGGCGCCGCCGGCTCAGATGACCGCAGGCTTGCCAGCGGCGACCTGGTACCGCTACCATAGCGCGCCAACGGGGGAGTACTCGAATGGATGCAACCAGTTCGCCACGAGACGGCAGACGCCGAATGACGGCGCCGGAGGTGCTCACGCCAGGAGCGATTACGCCAGGAGTGATCACGCAGGGGGTGATGACGCTCGCGATGCTGTTGGCGGCGACCGTCATGCCGGCGCGCGCGGGATCGGGCGATGCCGCGGCTGCGCTGCCGATGCCGGCGCTGGTATCACACGATGGCCGGCGCGCGCTGCTGGTCGATGGCGCGCCTTTCCTGATGCTGGGCGCCCAGGTCAATAACTCCAGCAACTGGCCGGCGATGCTGCCCAAGGTATGGCCGGCGATCGCGGCCCTGCATGCCAATACCGTGGAGGTGCCGATCTCCTGGGAGCAGATCGAACCCGCCGAAGGCCGCTTCGATTTCAGCTTCCTCGACGTTCTGCTGGCGCAGGCGCGTGATCACGGCGTGCATCTGGTGCTGCTGTGGTTTGGAACCTGGAAGAACAACGGGCCGAACTATGCGCCGGCCTGGGTCAAGCTCGACAACAAGCGCTTTCCGCGCGTGATCGACAGCCACGGCCAGGTCAAGAATTCTCTCTCCCCGCTGGCCGCCTCCACGCTCGATGCCGACCGCCGCGCCTTTACCGCGCTGATGCGCCGCCTGCGCGAGACGGATGCGCCGCGCACCGTCATCATGGTCCAGGTGGAGAACGAAACCGGCACCTATGGCAGCGTGCGCGACTATTCGCCGATGGCCGAACGCGCCTTCGATTCGCCGGTACCGCCCGAATTGCTGGCGGCTCTGAAGCGCGGTTCGCGCGGATCGAATTGGCGCACCGCATTCGGCCAGGACGCGGATGAATTCTTCCATGCCTGGAGCATCGCTCGCTACGTCGATGCGGTCGCCGCGGCCGGCAAGGCCGAGTATCCGCTGCCCATGTATGTCAATGCGGCGCTGCGCGATCCCTTCAAGTACCAGGATCCCGTGACCTATTCGAGCGGCGGTCCGACCCACAACGTGCTCGATGTGTGGAAGGCCGCGGCGAAGGCGATCGACGTCATCGGTCCGGACATCTACAGTCCGAGCTACGAGTTCTGCACGGCCATCCTGCAGCTGTACGACCGACCCGACAACGTGCTGTTCGTGCCGGAAATGGGCAATCAGCCGGTCTACGCGCGGTATCTGTATGCGGTGCTCGGCCGGCATGCGATCGGCTACTCGCCCTTCGGCATGGACTTCACCGGCTATGCGAATTACCCGCTCGGCGCCAAGTCCATCGATGAGGCCACCATCGAGGCGTTTGCCGTCAATTACCGCGTACTCGCACCGATGGCGCGGGTCTGGGCCAAGCTCGCCTTCGAGGGCGAGACCTGGGGGGTCTCTGAGCAGGACGAGCGCGCGCGGCAGGAACTCGATCTCGGCCGCTGGCATGCCGTCGTCGAATACGACCGCTATCAATTCGGCGGCGACTGGGCAAAGGCGATCCGGCCCGTGGGTCCCGCCGGGCCGGACGGCGGGGTCTTGGTGGCACGCCTCGGTGCCGATGAATTCCTGGTGATTGGCCGCAATGCGCGCATTTCGTTCTCGGCCGCGAAGCCCTCGCCCGGCCATGGCATGATCTTCGATCGCGTCGAGGAGGGCCATTACGACCAGCAAGGCCGCTGGACCTTCGAGCGCATCTGGAACGGTGATCAGACCGACTACGGCTTGAATTTCACCACGCTGCCGCAGGTGCTGCACGTGCGGCTGGCGATCTACTAGCCCGTCCGGCCACCCGGTGCGGCCTCGCCGCCATACAGCCCCGCGGCCACGCCGCGCAGGGCCGTCAGCATGATCTGGGCACCGGGCGAGAGTTGGCTGCCGCGGCGCGTGATGATGCCGAATGAGCCGATTTGAATGTCGAGATCCTTGAGCAGCACCGCGAACAGGCCTGCCTGCAGATAGGGCTGCATGGCATCTTCCGGCAGCGGCGCCACCATGTGTGAGGCGCGAAGCAGGCTCATGATGAGGGGCAAAGCGGAGGACTGCACGATGTTGTTGGGCATCGACAGGCCGTGCAGCAGGAACGCGTTCACCAGTTTGTCGCGCAGTTGGCTGCCCGGCGTCGGCAGAATCCAGGGCTGGCCGACCAGATCCCCGAGAGGCACTTCGCCGCGACCGGCGAGCGGGTGCGCGCCGCCGGCGATCACGGCGTAGCGTTCGTCGGCCAGCGGCTCGAAATGCAGCTGATCGGCGCCCTCGGTGTCGAGCACGCGCGCCACGATCACATCCAACTCGCCCTGCAGCAGCTTCGCCACCAGGGTCTTGCTGTAATCGATCTCCACGCTGACGTGGATGGCCGGATAGCGGCGTTTGACCTCCGCCACCGACAGCGGCACGAGGTTGGTGCCGGGGTTCATGATGCTGCCGATGGCCGCCTTGCCGGCGAATCCGGATTTGACCCGGGCGATTTCCTCGTGCGCCAGGTCCAATTCCGACAGGACGCGCCGCGCATGCCTCACCAGGATTTCGCCGTACCAGTTCGGCACCACGCCGCGGGCGTTACGGTCGAAGAGCTTCACTTCGAGGTCCGCTTCGATCTCGCGCAGCAGCTTGGAGGCCGCCGGCTGGGTCATGTCGGCGGCCGTAGCCGCCCGCGCCACGCAACGCTCGTCGTCGAGATGCACGAGGAGGGCGAGTTGGCGCGTCTTGAGGCGCGATCGCATCAGCGATTTGGGTTTCGCCTGCTTCATCCCAGGTATACACAAAGGTATATAGCTTCGGTCCATTATTTCATTGGAATGACCAAAATGGTAGCGCTAACCTGCCGCCATTGGGGTGTAACCGCGGGCTAAATTGACAGCGGTAGCACTTAGCCCGTAAATGGTAGCGATACCATGGGTATGGTTCAGGGGTGTTTGGCGCGAATCGATCGAAATTCGGCTGGTTTTGACATAAAAATTGGGGGATCACCTGTGGCTGCAGTGAAACGCAAATCGCCTGGACACCAGGGCGAACAGAATTCCATGTCCTTGCTGGCTGCGGCAGTGCGGCGCGCGCTGCGGCCGGGTGCATCGGCCTTCGCGGTCGGCGCACTGGGGGCGCTCGGCGCCTTCGGCTCGATGACAGCGGTGGCTGCCACCGCCACGGCCGATGACAACACCCAGGCGGCCTCTTCCGATAATGCAGCGCTCGAAGAGGTGGTGGTCACGGCGCGGCGCGAGGCGCTGATCAGCGCCGAGAACCGCAAGAAGAATGCCGACTCGATCGTCGACTCGGTGGTCGCCGACGAGGCCGGACTGCTGCCGGACAACAGCGTCACCGAGGTGCTGCAACGGGTATCCGGTGTGACCATGGTGCGTTTCGCCGCCCTGGGTGATCCGGACCACTATTCGGTGGAGGGTTCCGGCATCCAGGTGCGCGGCCTGTCCGGCGTCGATGCCCGGCTGAACGGCCGTGAAGTGTTCAGCGCCAACAATGCCGGCGGATTGTCCTTTGGCGACGTCACGCCCGAATTGTTGCAGGCGGTGGACGTCTACAAGAGCGCGACCGCCGACCTCATCGAGGGCGGCTCGGGCGGTCAGGTGGATCTGCGCACCAAGATGCCGTTCGATTTCGCCAATGATGGCCTGCAATTTCAGGCGAGCGCCAGCGGCAACTATGGCGACCTGGCGAAGAAGGCCGAACCGGGGGCCTCGTTCATGCTGTCGGACCGCTGGCATGGTCCCTGGGGCGATTTCGGCGCGTTGGTGGACATCGCGTACAGCAAGTTGGACAGCGAGGATAACTTCATCCGCAACGAGCCGTACTACAAGACGAATATCGGCGGCACGGATTACTACATTCCCGGCGGCTACGACTATGGATTCGACAGCTACAACCGCACCCGGCAGGGCACGTATGTGGGACTGCAGTGGTCGCCGACGGACAATGTGGACGTGGGCGAAACCTTTTTCTTCTCGAAGTATCAGACCACCGGCGCGGGAGACGGGGCGTTCATCACCTCCAAGATCCTGGCCGTCGACCCCACCGTCAGCACCTTCGATTCGAACAATGGACTGATCAGCTCGCCGAACGTGTTCACGCGCAATCCGGGAACTTTTCTTCCGGGCGGCGCGGCGTCCATGTACGCCACCGGTGACGCCGGCGTCAGCCAGTCCTACAGCGACACCCTGGATTCCTCGACGACCATTCACTGGAAGCCCGCCGAGCACTGGGACATCAAGGGCGCCTTCCAGTTCGTGAATTCGGTCTCCGATACGGAAAACTACGATCTGTTCGACACGCCTCCGGCGGGCAACGGCGGTTATGCGCTGACCGAGACCAGCAACCAGCCGAACATCACGCTGCCGGCGAGTATCCTGGCCCTGTACGCCAATCCGGCCAACTACTATTGGGATGCGCATCAGGACACCCACATGCACAGCGACGGCGAAGAGCATGCCGTCAATCTCGACGTCAAATACGATTTGTCGGAGAGCGGATTCTTTCGCTCGGCGCAGGTCGGCGCGCGCTACTCGGATCGCACGGAACAGGATGACGCCAACAACTACAACTGGTCGGCGTTCTGCAAGGGCTGGAATGGCTGCAACTCTGTGACCCTGGCGCAATCCCCGCCCACCCAGGCGGGCGATGTGTCCTATCAGACCTGGTCGAACTTCTTTCGCGGCAACGTGGTCGCGCCCGGTGGGCTGTATCTGCCGAGCTTCGGCTTCGCCAACACCTACAACCCGGTGGCCAATGTGGCGCAACTGGGCGGGTCGGTGGGCGGCCAGACCAACTTCAACGGCAGTGCCATATTGCCTTTCACCTTCGGGCCGGGACAGATCAGCTACGAACGATCCATCGATTCCGCCGGCTATGGCATGCTGCGCTTCGTCAACGACAGCGGCCTGAAGTTCGACGGCAACCTCGGCGTGCGCGTCGTGAAGATCGAAAACCAGAGTCACGGCTATTTCCAGCAGAGCGCCGGAACCCTGCCTGCGGCCACGGCGCCGCTGTTCCCGACCGAGTACTATTATCGCAGCGGCGGGCGGACCACGTCGCGGGCGCTTCCGGCCTTCAACATCCGGTTCAAGCCCACGGATCAATTCTTCGTCCGCGCCGCCTACACGGTGACCTTGGACGAGCCGACCTTCTATGACTTGCGGGCCAACGGCAGCTCCGGCGCCACGGTGAATACCGCAACCGTGGGCGGCGTTCAGCAGGTCACGGGCATCACGTATTCGAACAGCTCCGGCAATCCGACGCTGCGGCCGGTGATTTCGCACAACACCGACTTGTCGTTCGAGTGGTATCCGAGGAGTTCCACGTACGCGGATTTGTCGCTGTTTTATAAAACCCTGAACGATACGGTTGTTTACGGCAACACGTTTCAGCCGGTGCCGTACCAAACGGGGACCGGCGGCGTCGTCACGGAGTTGGCGAGCGTCTCAGCCGACTTCAATGCCGCCCAAACGGCAACCATCAAGGGCTTCGAGATAGCCGGACGAACATTCTTCGACATGCTGCCATCGCCCTTCAACGGCCTCGGCCTGGGCGCCAATTACACCTATGTGGATTCCAACAACCCGGGCAATCAATACGTCGACATCAGCGGCAACCTGCATCACGATACGCCAATCGTGGGCCTGTCGAAGAACAGCTACAACGTGGAAATGCTGTACGAGAAGACGCAGTGGTCCCTGCGCCTCGCCTACAACTGGCGCAGTCAGTATCTGATGAGCACCAATACCAATGGCACCGACGGCAGCTACACCTATTATCCCGCCGCGGGCTCTGCCGGGCAGAACATCGGGATCTCCCTGCCGATCTATGCGGCCGCCTACGGCGAGCTGGATTTGGGCCTGTCCTACCGGCCGATCCCCAATCTCGCCTTCGCGCTGGATTTGAACAATCTCACCGACTCGACGGTGAAGACCCTGATGGGCGGCTACCCGAACGGGACGGAGTACGTGCGCAGCTGGTTCACCGCCGACCGGCGCATCATGCTCAGCGTGAAATACAAGCTCAAGTGAGGCTGGATCCGCCGGGGTGAGAGTGCGCGGACGCGGGAGAGGCTGGGTGCTGGGACCGGGGAGGCGCCGTGGGGCCTCTGGTATCATCAGGCGCACGCCGGGACGGGGGAGTGCCGTGATATCGAGCGCAAAAAATTCTCGGGCCTTTCCAGGCGCCGTTTGATCAAGCGGCTGCTCATCGTCGGCGGCGGGACTGCCGGCTGGATCACCGCCGGCTACCTCGCGCGCACGCTCGGCGCGCAGAACCCCGACGGCATCCGGATCACTTTGGTCGAGTCCTCGGACATCGGCATCCTCGGCGTGGGCGAAGGCACGTTTCCCTCGATCCGCACCACCCTCAAGCGCATCGGCCTGGACGAAACCAGCCTGATCCGCGAATGCAGTGCAAGCTTCAAGCAGGGCGCCAAATTCGTCCACTGGCGTCATGCGCCGGGCGGGAGCAACGGCGCGCCGGATCATTATCTGCATGCCTTCCAGGTCAGCCAGGAGCCCTCGGGCCTGGATTTGCTGCCGTACTGGCTGCTCGGTGTGGCCGGCAACGTCAACTGGGATGAGGTCAACACGCCGCAGAAGCGCGTTGCGGATGCGTGCCGCGCGCCGAAGCTTATCAGCCACTCGGACTATGTGGGCCCATTGGGCTACGCCTATCATTTCGATGCGGTGAAGCTCGCGAAATTCGTGCGCACCCAGGCCATCGCCTCCGGCATTCACCACATCGTCGACACGGTCGAGGCGGTCAACCTGACCGAAGACGGCTCGATCGGCTCCCTGAGCACCCGCGAACACGGGGTGCTGAGCGCGGATCTGTTCGTCGATTGCACGGGATTTCGCGCGCAGCTTATCGGCGCGGCGCTCGGCGTGCCCTACAAGTCCTGCCGCCCGGTGTTGTTCTGCGACACCGCGCTCGCCATGCAGGTGCCCTACCAACGGCCGAACACGCCGATCGCTTCGTACACCATCTCGACGGCTCACGAGGCGGGCTGGACCTGGGACATCGGTCTCGACACCCGTCGCGGCATCGGCTATGTCTACTCCTCGGCACATACCGACGATGCTCACGCGGAGCAGGTGCTGCGCGACTACGTGGGGCCGGCCGGTGAAGGGCTTGCGGCGCGCAAGATCGGCTTCAATGCCGGTTTCCGGGAGATCAACTGGAAGAAGAATTGCATCGCGATCGGCCTGTCGAGCGGCTTTTTCGAGCCGCTGGAAGCCACCGGCATCATGTTCACGGAACTCGCCGCCGTGACGCTCTCGAATCTGTTCCCCTGGGGCGGTGATTTGGAGATTGCGGCACGGCAATTCAACGAACGGATGCGGCGGCGCTACGAGCGCGCGCTCGACTTCATCAAACTGCACTACTGCCTCACGCAGCGCCGCGATTCATCATTCTGGCGCGACAATGCGGACCCGGCCAGCATCACCGACAGCCTTCAGGAACTGCTCGCCCGCTGGCGATACCGGCCGCCCGGGTCGATAGACATCGATCCGAACGTGGACATCTTCCCGGATACGAGCTGGCAATACGTGCTGTACGGCATGGGCTATCGCACCGACATGCGGCCGCGGGCGGGCGTGCTCAAGTACTACGACGAAGCTCGAGAAGCATTCGCTGAAATCGGCCGGCAGGCGGACTTTGCCTGCCGCACCCTGCCGACCAACCGCGAACTGCTGGCGGCAGCGCAGACGCGGCGCTTCGGGACCACGCAATAATCGGGCGCGGAACGGCATGCAGGCACCGGTTGGAAAAATCGTGATCGTCGGCGGCGGCACGTCCGGATGGATGAGCGCCGCGGCGCTCGCGCGCATGATCGAGCATGCCGGCGTGTCGGTGACCCTGATCGAATCCGACGAAATCGGCACGGTGGGGGTGGGCGAGGCCACCATTCCCTCGATCCGCGACTTCAATCGGATGCTGGAACTGGACGAGGACGATTTCGTCCGCAATACCCAGGGCACGTTCAAGCTCGGCATCGAGTTCGTCGATTGGTACCAGCGGGGCAGCCGCTACATTCATCCCTTCGGCACCTACGGTTTGGACCTGCAAGGCATTCGCTTCCATCAATTCTGGCTCAAGCTCAGGCAACTCGGTGATCCCCGGCTCGGCGACATCAGCGAGTTCAACCTGTGCACCACGGCGGCGGTGCTCAATCGCTTCATGCGGCCCCAGGGCGGACCACAGTCGGTGCTCGCCTCGATGCGCTACGCATTTCATTTCGATGCCGGCCTGTACGCACGGTACCTACGCCGCTTCAGCGAGGTCCGCGGCGTGCGGCGCCTGGAGGGCAGGATCGTCGATGTCCGTCTGCGGCCGCACGACGGATTCATCTCCGGCGTGGTGCTGCAGGACGGGCGGATCGTGGAGGGCGATCTGTTCCTGGATTGCAGCGGATTTCGCAGTCTATTGATCGGTCAGACCTATCACGTCGAATTCCAGGACTGGAGCCGCTGGCTGCCGTGCAATCGTGCGGTGGCGGTGCCCTGCGAGAAGACCGTACCGTTGTTGCCCTATACGAGGTCGACGGCGGATGCCGCCGGCTGGCGCTGGCGGATCCCGCTGCAGCACCGCACCGGCAACGGCTACGTCTATTGCAGCGACCACATCAGTGATGACGATGCCCGGTCGCGGGTGCTCGCCAAACTGGATGGTGCACCCCAGGCCGAGCCCCGGCTGCTGAAATTCACGGCGGGCTGCCGCCGCAAGTTCTGGGTAAAGAACTGCGTCGCGATCGGACTGGCCGGGGGATTCCTCGAACCGCTGGAATCGACCAGCATTCATCTGGTGCAAACCGGCATCGCCAAGCTGATGCTGCTGTTCCCGGACCGCGGCTTCTCGGCCACCGAGATCGAGGCCTACAACGGCTACACCTCGCAGGAATACGAGCGAGTTCGTGATTTTATCATCTTGCACTACAAGGCCACGCTGCGCGATGACACGCCGTTGTGGCGGCGATGCCGCGACATGTCGATACCGGATTCGCTGCAGCAGAAGATCGACCTGTTCGGCGCCAAAGGACGCGCCTTGCCGACGCCGGACGACCTGTTCACCGAACACAGCTGGATCGCCGTGATGCTCGGCCAGGGCATCATGCCCAGGGGTTACGATCCGCTGGTCGATTCCTTGCCCGTGGAGAATCTGCGCCGATTCGTGCAGCATGCCCGGGACGTCGTGTCCAAGACGGCACAGGCCATGCCCCTGCATCAGGCCTTCATCGATCAGCACTGCCGCGCGCGCGGTGCGCCGGCCGGCGCCGATTCCGGGGCTCAGTGGGCGCCGACGAACTGACAGGTGATCTTGCGCTCGGCGGCGGCGTTGCAATCGATGGATTCAAATGTATTCACGGCATCGCCCGCGGACGGAACATAGGCCACAAGACCGCGTGGCTGCTGCGGACAGAGGTACTCGACCAGATAGCGGCGCTTGATCGATTCGCGTCCGATGACGCGTGCTTTCTTGACCTCGCAGGATATGCCGTTTTTGGCGAGGGCGTCCTTGAACCATTGCAAATCCGGCCTCGGCTCCGGGGCGGAATTCCCGATGGCCGCAGGTACCGTGGGGGCGGCGGCCACGGTCAGCGTGCAGCGGGCGCCATGCGCGGCGGCGTCCTGACAGCTGAGCACGTCCAGGTTCGCCGTCGAGCCGGGCGCCGGCGTGCGCAGCACGTAACCCTGACCATCCTTACAGGCCACCTCGGTGTAGTCCACCGTGGGGGCGGCGCTTTGGCCGAGCCATTTCACATCACGCGCATCGCAGGCGGCGCCCACGCTGCGCATCACCGAGGTCGCCATGGCATCGAGGCTTTGATTGCCCGGCAGGCGGCACTGTAAATCCACCTTGGCGTGCGTGGATCCATCGCCTGATTGCGCCGCGGAGGCCGCGAAACAGGAAATGCCCGTGGCGCTGGAAAGGCCGATCAGCGTCAAGAGGTAGCCCATGCCGTTGGCGCAGGAGACCTCATATAGGCCGATGCCGACCGGTTTGCCGCCGACCGTAGTGGTACCCGAGCCGAGGTGCTGCGCCTCGGTCAATTGGCAGGCGATGTGCAACGCGTCGAGCATGACCGTGCTGCGCTTGGTGGCTGCGCTGGTCGAGACCAGGTCCTTGGCTTCCAGGCGGCTGACGCTGAG